>JACCDZ010901556.1_pt1 | contig 66285 bp, 59 predicted proteins | sample 7449551 | NCBI WGS metagenome assembly JACCDZ01 (sample SAMN15323452, study PRJNA562643) | freshwater metagenome | isolation source: river surface water | place: USA:Blue River Watershed | collected 2017-08-18 | reverse complement strand
GTGTTGATTCGACGGGAACGTGCGCCGATCTCGACCACCGCTCCCGCCACTCCGGAGGATATTTAATGGACGAACCGTCAACGACTCCACGTCCGGTCCGGGCGACGCGCCGGAAAATCCGCTGGATCGCGCTCGCGATCGTGCTCTGCCTGGTCATCAGCGGGCTTCTCTATTGGCGGAACATCCACGAAGCCGGCCATCCGGTTCCCCCTGGATCACCCGCAGCTGCCACCGCGCCACAACCTCCTGAGGAAACCATTGCGGTGCCGGACAGCGCCCCAGTCGATGTGCAGGTGACGAAGCCGACCCGGCGCGACCTCGTCTATACGGTCAAGCTTCCCGCCAATGTCTCCCCGCTTTATCAGACCACGCTCTACGCCAAAGTTTCCGGCTATCTGAAATGGATCGGGCCTGACAAGGGCGATGCGGTGAAGAAGAATGACATCGTGGCCGTGATTGATGCACCGGAAGTCGAGGAGCAATACCAGCAGGCGGTGTCGGATTACAAAATCAAAAAGTTGACCTACGAGCGACTCGCCAAAGTGTGGAAAGAATCACCGGACGTCATCGCGAAGCAGGACGTGGACGTGGCCGAAGCCACCTATCAGGGTGCCCGGCATCTGATGGAACAACGTGTCGTGATGCGCGACTATACGAAAGTCCGTGCACCATACGATGGCGTTGTGACCGCCCGATTCGCCGATCCCGGCTCGCTGATTCAAATCGCCACGTCCTCGGCTACCACCGCCATTCCTCTCTTTACGATCATGGATCTCAACACAGTCCGCGTCTATGCCAACGTGCCCCAAGACGATAGTCCCTGGATTGTACCGGGAAAGACCAGCGCGACGATCAAGGTGACCGAACTACCGACCCGCTCGTTTACGGGAGTCGTGACGCGCTCCACCATGGCGCTCGATCCTGCGACACGCAGCCTCTTGATCGAAATCGATCTGCCGAATGCAGACCACGCGCTCCGACCCGGCACTTTCGCCGAAGTGGCGCTCGGCCTGCGTGAAATTCCTCAGGCCCTCGTGGTTCCGCCGCAGGCGGTGATCAGCACGCCGAAGGGGAAAACGGTCTTCATCGTCGAAGAAGGCAAAGCCAAATCGGTCGCGGTACAGACCGGCATCAGCGACGGCCGCTGGATTGAAATTACCTCCGGGTTGCGAGGCGAGGAAGATGTGGTGGCGGTGGGCAAACGCCGGCTCCTCGAAGGCATGCCGGTCGTGGCCTCGCCGTTCAATCTGCCGGACGCCAAACTGTCTCAACAAAAATTTGAACGGCGCGCGCCGGGTGGTATGCCGCCACCGCCGACGGCTGCGCCCCCACCGAACGGAGCGACACAGAAACAGGGAGATCGTCCATGAGACATCTATTGCCACGAACGACCTTCATCTTGCTGGCTGCGCTGTCATTGGCAGCAGCCTCAGCCTCGGCCGCGCGTGCGGCAGATCCAGATCAGCCGGTCTCGTTATCCCGTGGCAGTTTTCTCGGCGTGCAGCAGGCCGTGGAGATTGCCGTGAAAAACCATCCGATGTTGCTTGAAGGCCAGGCCAACTTGAAGGCTTCGGAAGCGCGCACCGAACAGGCCCGCTCCCTGTACTATCCGCAGGTCTATGCGAATGCCAACACCGTGGCCGGGGCGGGAGTGACCAATCCCCGATTCTTGATCGGCGGCGGGTTGCTGCGGGAAAACCAGACCACCTTTACCGGCGGGGTGATCGCAAACCAACGGATCTACGATTTCGGCTACACCAGCAACCTGGTCGAATCGAATAAACTCGCCGAGCGCGCGCAGGGGCAGGATGTCAGTGCCAGGCGCGCCCTGGTGCTGCTCTATGTGCAGCGCGCCTATCTGAATAGTTTGAAGCGGCATCGTCTGGTCCAGATTGCGGAGGAGACGGTGCGCGAGCGCGGGATCATCTCAGGACAAATCGAAACCCTCTACCGCCAGCAACTGAAATCCAAGCTCGACTTCGACCTGGCCCACGTCGAGTTGGTCAATGCGCAATCGCTCTTGATACGGAGCCGAAACGATCTGAAAGCCAGCTTCGCCGACCTGAACCGGACTATGGGCATTGCCGGAGCAGACGATTATGTGCTCGAAGACATTTCCGTGGCCGTGCGTCCGCAGAGAACGCTGGAGACTCTGATCAACGAAAGCCTCTCGCATCCGGAAGTGAAGCGGGCGAAGGAGCAGACGGCTTCCGCCGATGCACGACTTACCGCGACCAAACGCCAGTACATGCCGACCGTCTCGGCAATTGCCAGCGGCGGCACCTTCGATCCGTTCGATCCCAGGCAGAACCAGCAGACCGGCGGCTGGTGGATGGCGGGCGCCATGGTCTCCATGCCGTTGTTCACCGGATTCCTAATCGAAAATCAGGTCGTGGAAGCCAACGCCAATCGTCAGGCGGCCTCCGCCGCGACCAGCAATATCGAACAGGCGTTGACCCAGCAGGTCACCAACGCCTATCTCGATACCCTCACCTTCGCGCAACAAATCACCCTGGCGGAAGAGCAGGTCAAGACGGCGCAGGAAGCACTGCAACTTTCAAAGCAGCGCTATAAACTCGGGTTGGGCACGGTGGTGGAAGTGACACAATCGGAAGTAGCGCTCACCGCAGCGCAAACCCGGTTAGCGGAAACGCAGTACGACTATAAAATCGCGGAAGTCACTCTGGCCTATACCTCTCTGGGCGACGACACCGGCCGCATTCTCCTGATGAGCCGTGCAACGACCGCTACCCGCCTGCCTGATGCAGTGAGCCAAGCGGAAGGCCCGCGCGCCGCCGCGTACTAACAGGCTGTTGACCAAGGCCGCCAGCGGCGTTCTCGCGGCATTCAGAGGCTCCACCTACCGCAGCGAGTACGCATCGCCTCTTCGCTTGCTGCGGCCTTGCTGCACGGCCTTTCTGATACGCGCGAGACGTTCCGAAGGAGTTTGTCAACAACCGCCAGGTGAGTTGGGAACCGTCGCCTGTGAAGCGATTCCGATACAGCACAGGTCAGGCCGGATAGGCGTGACGCTTCACAAGAGGCGTTTCACGAGCGACGAGGATTTCAGACGGGTTGGCCTGGGAAGACGATGGCGAGATCGATGACGAGTTCGTCTTTGGAGTTGGCCAGGAGCCAATCCCAAATGCCGGTGGATTGATGCACCCTGGCCTGATCGAGGTCAAAAAACAGATCGAACCCTTTCGAGATGATCGGGTTCATCGGATACCGTCGATCGTAAATCATGCCATAGGCGGGAATGCCGTAAACAGTCTGCCAATTCCCTAAAATAAAATGGAGTTCGGTGCCCCGGACGTAGAGCCCGCCCGAAGTGATGGTGCGTTTCACCGAGGTTTGCGGCTGACTCAGATAGTACGTCACCCGCTCATTTTCCCGCGCTAATCGCAAGGCTTCGACCAACTGCGGCACCAAGATCAGAATCTCCGCATCGCGGAACATGGGCAGTCGTCGCGATTCTCCCCCGATCCAGCGCTGCACCGTCGTCTGATGTTCCTGCACCGTGAGGCCCATCAACACCCGCCGCACCTGCTCGTGGGAAAACTGGGACGGATGGGTGAAATGCCCGGGCGGCCATTCCGGCAACACGTTGGCATCCAACTCGAGCCGCACGAAATTGACGGGATCTTCATAGACGGTCCGCAACGGGACCTGGGGAATGGCGCAGGCCGTAGCGGCGACCGTCGCTGCGGCCAACACCACGAACCGTGAAAGGTGAAACGCTAAACGGCGGAACCGCCCCTCCCGCTTTAAGCTTCTCCTCTTCACCTTTCACGTCTTACTTTTCACGTTTGACGTCTATCACTCGGAAATCGTCACGGTCATTTCAACACGCTCCAGCGGATTGTCCCGCCCGTCGCGTTTGGTCCCGACGACCTTATCGACCACTTCGAGCCCGCTCTGCACTTCTCCGAACACCGTATATTGCCAATCCAGAAAGTTGGCATCGTTCACGCAGATGAAGAACTGCGAACCGGCGCTGTCCGGATCATTGGCGCGCGCCATGGAAAGGGTGCCCCGCTTATGCGGCTTGCTGTTGAACTCCGCCTTCACGTTGTGGCCGGGCCCACCCATGCCATGCGAGGCACGGTCCGGATTCTTGCTGTTCGGATCGCCGCCCTGAATCATAAATCCGGGAATCACGCGATGAAAGGTGGTGCCGTTGTAGAAACCCTTCTTCGCCAGATCCACGAAGTTCTTCACGTGATTGGGCGCGACGTCCGGAAAGAAGCGCAGCACAATCTGGCCCATGGGCTCGTTCTTGGATGTTACGGTAATCGTCGCTTGTGGTGAACCGGTTTGTGCCGTCATCTCATATCCTTTCCTGCTCAGTTAAACTTGAAGGGCGCGACGCTTTCGCCTTCCAGCCCCTGGCTGACTGCCGTCCAGGTGAGGCCGTCGTCATCACTGCGAAAGACGCCTGAGCTGGTCCCGGCATAAAAGCCGCCCTTATCGCTTTCGATCAACACTTGCACCGATAAATTGCTGAGCCCCTTGTTCAAAGGCACCCATTGCCGTCCCTTATCGACGGTTTTGAAAATGCCCCGCCCCGTGGCCACGTAAACCCCGCGCTCGTTGCTGATAAGGCCGCGAATCGAATCGTTCGGCAAGGCCCGGCTGATCGGCAGCCAGGTTTTGCCTCCGTCGCCGCTCCGAAAGACCCCGCCATCGAACGTGCCGGCGTAGACCCCTTGCTCCTTATCGACAGCCAATACACGAATAAAATTCTCCACCAACCCTTCGTGGTCTTTCAGGCCCTGCCGTAGACGCGTCCATCCCGGCGTCCGTTCTTTATAACTATGGACGCCCTTGCCGGAGGTTCCGGCATACAGCGTGCCATCGTTGGTCCGGGCCAGGGCATGCACCAGAATTTCGTCCAATCCCGTGGTGACGACCTTCCACTGATCCAGCGCCCCATTCAATAGGTAGACCCCGTCGCCGGTCCCGGCATACAGTCCCTTGGCATCCATCATCAGCACTTTAATCTCAAGACGCTTGAGGCCCTTGTTGAGCGGCTGCCAGGTCCTGCCCCCATCGCGGGAGCGGAACACACCGCCGCGAAACGTCCCCGCATAGATGGCCCCGTCCTTCGCGGTGGTGAGACAGAGCACAAACGGGTCGGTTAACCCCTCGTTGGCCGACGTCCAGGTGCCGCCCCGGTCGCTGCTTCGAAAAATACCCATGCCGAATGACCCGGCGTAGATTATGCCTCCGGTCCCCGAGGCCAAGGCTTGAATACTCGTATTGCCGATATCGGCAGGTCCTGATGGGTCCTGCCCCGGGTGTCCCTGCTCCAACTTCAGCGGCCCCCCGCTTTCGTTCCCGACCGGGAAGGATTCGGCCTGCGCAAAGCCCTGCAGACTGCCGACCGTCAACGCTGCCAATATTATCATGTGACGCAGCATAAAATGATCACCCTTCAAAAATTGTGAACGCCAGTTCACCGAACGCGATGACCGGCGGTACCGATGGGTATATCAGGGTCGAGGGGCAAATTCATGTCGGGCGCTGGCCCCGACGACCGCCCGAAAATCTTTGCGCCGATGATCCCGATCTCATAGAGTACCATGAGCGGGACGGCCATCAGCAACATCGTGAACAATGTGGCGTCCGGCGTCACGATGGCCGAGATGATCAACGCCGCCATGATGGCATGTTTGCGATAGTGCGCCAGCACCGCCGCCGAGACCACCCCCACCCGGGACAACATGGTCAGCACCAGGGGCAGTTCAAACGCACAGCCGAAGATCAGCAGGAATTTGACGTTGAAATCAATATAGGTTCCGACGCCGAGCGCCGGGGTAATGTCGCGATCCATACCGAAACTCACGAAAAAATCGATGACGAGCGGCAGGATGACGAGATTACAAAAGATGAGCCCGAGCGCGAACAGCAGCGCGGCGAGCAGGAAAATTGGAATGGCCCAGCGCTGCTCCTTGGGGAGTAACGCCGGTTCGATGAACTTCCAGAACTGATAAAACACAATCGGCAGGCTGAGAATGATGCCCGCCAGAAACGATACTTTGATGGAGGCGAACAAGGCTTCGGTCGGTCCGTAGAAGACCAGCTGATTTGGGAACGGACGATTGAGCCAAGCGACCATCTCAGTCGAATAGGCGAACGCCGACGCAAACGCGACCCCCAAGGTCACCGCGATGATCAGCAGCCGCTTCTTGAGCGACTGAATATGGGCGGCCAGTGGTGCGAGCATTCCCTGTCTGAACCAGCGCCTCGGCGCTCCGGCTCTCCGCCTCTACCCGCGTGGGCCTGCGAGAGGAGATCAGTGCCGAACCCCTATCGTCCCTCGTTACCGTGAGGAACGAATGAGTTCCGCGATTTTATCCTTCGTGGCCAGCTTCTCTTTTTGCAGTTGTTTCTTCAGCACTTCTTCCGCCGGTGTGAGCACATGCCGTCTTTGTAAATCGGCCAGCTCCGCATCGAGGCGATGGTGAGATTCTTCAAGTGCCCGGAATTCTGTGTTGGATCGCCGTAACCGCTCAGTGATCGCCGTCTCCGTCTGCATGTCGCACCTCCTGGTTGACTACATACGTTCGTGGATGACCGTCGTGTTACCCGGCTCCCGGAGATTACGCTCCGGGCTGCTGACACAAAACACTCACCTGCAGCGGCGTCATTTCCATGAGCACCGCATCTTCCTCAGGACTCACATAGTACCGCGTCCGCGTGGCGGTCTGACGAAACCCCAGCCGGTGATAGAGCTTCAGCGCCTCTTGATTCGAGGCCCGTACCTCCAACATCGCCCGGCTTGCACCACGCTCCCGCCCGGTCCGCAGGGCCGTGCAGACCAGCCTCGTTGCCACGCCCTGCCGGCGGAACGGGGCCAGCACCGCCAGGTTCATCAAACGCACTTCCTCAAAGACGACCCAAAAACAAAAATAACCAGCCACAGCAAGGGATCCCGACAGGGGATCGGGACACTTCGCGATCAGGAAGTGCGCAAATTGATTACCGGACAGTTCCGCTGCCAACATTTTGCGCGTCCAGGGGGCCGAGAAGCAAGCCTGTTCGATGGCGAGAACCTCGTCAAGGACCCCGGACGTCGCCGGTTCAATGATCACCGAATCTAGCGCCATGTCAGGGCGAAGTCTCCATTCAATTACCTACTTGCGGGCTTTTGGATCGGTACCTTTTGGACTGGCTCGCCGTCGCCCCCGTGCCAGCTTGCTGGCCACCCGCTGGCGCCTCCGCTCAAGCGCGGACAGGCCCTGCTGCTCGTCGAATTTTACTTCCGCTTCAGTGCGTTGCACGTAACGCGGGACCAGGCCCTGTTCGAACGCCTGCCCGCTCTGCAGTTGCAATCTCCCCGCAAGCCCCACACTCACGGCCGAAGGACGCTGCCGTTCCGGCGCCACGTCTTGAACCTGCGCGCCGCCGGCCTCGATCGCCTGCCGAATGTCTTGCCCATAAGCCTGCCACCCATCCCCCAAGAGGGTGCCGGTCTGAAAGCCCTTGAATGCTCTCGCGACGGAAGCCGGAGGCCCGACTTGTTCGGCGATGAGGGTGCTCAATCCCGAGTCCGGCAGCCACTCATAGGCAGCCCAGTACACCTCATTGTGCCGACTTTTTAGGATCGGTACCAGCAGGCCCTTGACGTCGCGCAGGGTCCACGCCAGGGCTTCCAAGGTCGGCACCGGAGCAATCGGAAGCTCCAGCACTGCGCGAAACCCTAACATGGTCGCGAGCCCTACCCGGAGACCGGTAAACGAACCGGGACCGATCGACACCGCCAGGCCCTGAAGTTCTTTCAGCGAAAGGCTCCCCTCACGCAATACACGATCGATAGCACCCAACAACGAACGCGCGTGCGATCCATCGGCATCTTGCTCGACCAGGGCCAGCACCCGCTCGCCTTGCAGCAAGGCCACGCTTTGCCAAGCCGTCGCGGTATCGATCGCCAACACATATTGCTCCGGCTGCGCTTTCATATTCGTCCAAGTTCACCCGGCTTGATCGGTTCATTCGGAACCAATTCGTGAAACGTCACCTGCAAGCCTCCGGATCCCTGACCATCGGTCATGCGAATAGCAAAGGGACGCATGATCCGCGTACCGGCCGCAGGGGGCTGTCCATTGGACGACGGAGTCGCCGGCGGCAGTGAACCGACCGCGCGATAATCGTCAAATTGCATCGTGGCTTCGACCTCGCCGGCCGGCGTCAGCCGTTCCTCCTGAACCACCAGCAAATTCCGGCGGTCAAACCAGATGCGCCGACTCACATAAGGAGCCGCGCCCTGCGATCCCGTCGCCGCCAACACATCCAGTCGATAGCGAGTGCCATCCAACGACAACCGAACCTGTTCCTGCGGCTCCACCACCTGCGTCCCGATGATGCCACTCATGGCCCAGACACTCAGCTGAAACGGACGCATGAGTTGACCCAGTTGATCGGCCTCAGAAGACCGACCGGTGACTTCACGCCCCATCGTCGGCAGCCTGAGTGTGAACTGATCTTCCATCTGTACAAATTCAAATATTTCGCTGCCCACGGCCGAGAAACCGCGCAATCTGATGGCATTGGGGCGTTGGTAAAACACAGTGCCCTGGACGCGCTGGCCGATCGGCAAGATGCCGCCGGTAATCTTCGCGCTGAAGAGCCCCTTGATGGTGCGCACCTCTCCCGCCTGCTCCTGCAGGAGCGCGGTCAATTGTTCCGCCGTCGCCTCTTTCAGTGGAATAGTATCAGTCGGACTAAAGAGCGCGCAGCCGGAGAGGAAGACCGAATAGAGCAGACAGGCGGAAATCAGACGGCTCGATTGCTTCACTTTTTCCCTTTTTCTTCTCACGTCCCTTAAGCCAGCACTGCATCCAACGCATCTCCGACTTCACGAATGCCGATCAATTCGATTCCATTCACCGGATCGAGTTTCGCGACATTTCGCTCAGGCAACAGGCAACGCTTGAAGCCCATCTTCGCGGCCTCACGAATGCGCAATTCGGCCTGGCTGATCGCCCGCACCTCGCCACCCAAACCGACTTCGCCCATCACCAGGGTCGTAAAATCAATCGGGCTCTCGCGCAAACTCGACGTCACAGCAGCGACGATACCCAGATCGATCGCCGGTTCGTCGATATGGATTCCGCCGACCACATTCACGTACACGTCCTGCCCCGAGAGATGCATACCCAAACGTTTTTCCATTACGGCCAGCAGCAAGGAGAGGCGATTCGGTTCCACCCCGTTCGCCATCCGCTTGGGCATCGGATAATTCGTCCCCGACACGAGCGCCTGAAGTTCCACCAGAATCGGTCGCGTGCCCTCCAGGCTGGACACCACGACCGAACCGGTGCTGCGTTGCGGACGTTCGGCAAGGAATAGCTCGGACGGGTTGCTGACCTCCTCGAGTCCGCCGTCTTTCATCTCGAACACGCCGATTTCGTTCGTGGACCCGAACCGGTTTTTCACCGCGCGCAAGATCCGAAAACTGTGGCTCTTGTCGCCTTCGAAGTACAGCACCGAGTCGACGATATGTTCCAGAAGCCGCGGCCCGGCGATCGCGCCTTCTTTCGTAACATGTCCGATGATGAACACGGGGACATTGTTGCGCTTGGCGAACCACATCAACTGCCCGGCCACTTCCTGTACCTGGCTGATACTGCCCGGCGCGGAGGTCAATTGCTCTGTATACACCGTTTGGATCGAATCCACGACAACCGCTGCCGGTTTGATCTCTTGGATAGCTTTAAGGATTTGTTCGAGCGACGTTTCTCCGAGAATGAGGAGATGCTTGCCGCCGATGCCAAGCCGTTCACCTCGCATCTTGATCTGGCGTGGAGATTCTTCACCGGAGACATACAAAACCTGCTCGCCCGCTTCCGCCAGTAGGGGCAAGGCCTGCAGCAACAACGTCGTTTTCCCGATACCCGGGTCGCCACCGATCAACATCACAGAGCCGGGTACGACGCCTCCGCCGAGGACACGGTCGAATTCGCCCATGCCGGTGCTATGTCGGGGTTCGCCCACGATTTCAATATCGGAGATAGGGGTGGCTACCGCCATAGCCGTGGCAGACATGCCCTGGCGACCTTTCGAAGCGGCCGGGAGGCGCTCTTCTTTGAGCGTGTTCCAGCCGCCGCAGTCGGGGCAACGTCCAAGCCAGCGCGGGGCCTGGTGGCCGCAGGCCTGACAATGAAACGTGGTCTTTGCCTTCATTCCGTATCGCCTCACATGGCAGCAGCGTGTACCGGCATCGTAAAGGAAACAGACGAGAAAAAGGAAGGAGAACTGGAGGAGCCCTGGAGTGAGATCCGACGTCTTCGCAGAGGGTGCCTGGTCCCTGCTCCTTCGCCGGGGATGTTAACCCGGCACGCGCTTACAGGATGCTGTCCTCTGACCTGAGTTTTCCGGGAACGTGGAGAGATGCACCATCAAAGGCGACGGGAACAATGGGGCTGTCGAGGTGTTAGAAGGGGGGCAGGTCTGATGAGTGACGCGCTACTCGACCGGCAATCCTGACAAATGAAACAGGGCAATGGCGGCAGCAGTGGCGGCATTGAGGGATTCGACCCCTGGTTTCAGAGGAATGGTGAACCGCACATTCGCGGCGGCAAGGACGGCATCCGACAACCCCCGACTTTCACTGCCGATCGCCACGATGCTGCGAGCAGGAATGGACTGAATCGATCGGATGGGTATGCTGTCGGAATGGGTTCCGACATCGGCCGCCAGAATCGTACAGCCCAACGCCAGGAGGTTCTCAAGGCTGGTATGAGAAAAAATCGGGAGTTGGAACAAGGTCCCGGCTGTGGCCCGCACCACTTTCGGATTGAACACATCGACGGAATGGGGTGCCATCCATAACGCACTGACATCGAGTCCCGCCGCCGTCCGAACAATCGTTCCGATATTCGCCGGATCCTGCAACATGTCTCCATACAAGCCGAAGACTCTAGGTTGCGCCAAAATGGCCGCTTGATCCCACGTCGGTTGATGCACGATGGCCAGCGCGCCGCTCGAGGTTTCGACATCGGACAACTGAGCCAACTGATGTTCAGGACACGTATGGACGGTGCAACCGCTGCTGACAATATCCTGCATGACTTCCGGTGGCTGTCGTTCAAGAAACGTGGGGGCAATGACGAGACAGACGATTTGTCGAGGTGCCGATTGCACTAATTCCAGGATAGGTTTTGTCCCTTCAAGCACAAAGACCCGCTCGCGGTCGCGCGTGCGCTTGGTCTTGATCACATCCCGTATGTGCGAGAGGAAATTGCGGGAAACGGTGCGAAGTGTGGAGGTCAAAGTTACCCAGAAGGAAGGCGACCATGCCGGGGGCCCGCTGAACCAGCGGGCCCCTCGACATCTATCTATACCTATTTACGTTTCTTACCGGAAGCAGCTTCCGCCGCTCGGATACGTTGCGCGCGCACCTTGGCTCGCTTAAGAGCCGACAGCTTGCCGCGCGTCCGATCACGCTCAGCCTTCAATCGTTCCAATTGAGCACGGAGGTGAACGCGTTCCTCTTTGTAAATACTGGCACATTCCGCGGGAGATAGATTCGTCCAGTCTCCCGTTCCACGTGCCCGCTTGATCCGTGCTTCCAAGGATTCACGCAGCAGCCTCTCGCGCATCGACATCAACGACTGCAAGGCTTCCTGCCGTCGCTGGACTTCTTCCTCTTCGGCCATAATGCCGCGAATGTCGGTTCCTAACATCGGCTGATCCTCCTCGCTGGGGATATCAATAAGAACGCCTCATTCTACCCGATTTGGCCGCCTTTGTTCTACCTAGGAGAATGGATCGTAACATGTTGATGTTACAGACAAGTATCGAACAGACTCAGAAAAAGTCACGTTGCACTGCCGGAAAAAGATACAGTATTATCGCACCATGCTACACATCGGAACCCTGGTTCGCGCCTGGCGGGTCTCTCAAAAATGTTCCGAACAGGCGTTTGCGGAACGAGCCGGAATCGCCATCCCTCTCCTGGAATCTCTGGAGTCAGAGCAGTTTGATCCCACTGTCTCCACACTGGAAGCCTTGGCGGGCGCCCTGAAGATCCCCCTCCCCTGGCTTTTCATCCACCCTGCTGAATTCGACCTTCTCTGCAAAAACGACGATGAGGAACCGGCTCCTCTTTCCACCTTAACCGGAGGCGATCCGGTCCTGGAGAGGGTGGTGCTGGCAGCCGGGCACGACCGAACCCTCTACGTGCTCCTCACTGCGCTCTTGCAGAGCGGAGAGCCAAAACTCCTACGCGCGGCGGAAGTGAGCCTGCGAAGCCTGGTGAAACAATCCAAACAGGCCACAGTGCCCTGGCAATCCCGTCCGCCGGGACATTTTGAACCACCCAGCGACTAGCACCGCCTCACGATCCCTTTCCGCCGCCGCACCGCATCACCCTCCGGTGAGAGGCATGCGACCATCCACCGTGGCTGCTGTCGGTTGAGCCGAACGCACGAGCAATAGCCCCACACACACCAGCGCCGCGAGTCCTGGCCATCCGCTCAACGGTGGATCGGCAAACAACTGGAAGGGATCTTCCGCCAGCGACGGCCATAGGGAGCTCAACGCAATCGGCAACGCCAGCAGAATGCCGACCAGCGCTTCACCCGTTACGAGTCCGGCGGCGCACAGAAGACCCCGATCTTCCGTGGATGTGTCGGAAGAACCTCTGCCCCTCCGCACGTATTCCGCCAGCAACCCGCCAAACAAGATGGTCGCCGACAGCTTGAGGGGCAGGTACATACCGAGCGCCACCGCTAACACAGGAAAACGAAGAGCGGCCTGCCGCGCATCTACTCTGATAATCACTACACCGAGTACCATCCCGATGCCGACCAGATGCCAGGGTAGTGAACCTCCGAACACTCCGTTGGCGAGATTGGCCATGAGAGTGGCCTGGGGAGCCGTGAGCGGATGGGGATGTGCGGCGGTCACCTCACCGATCCCGTACTTCGCATGCAGGAGCGACAGCACCGGCACAATCACAACCGCGCCCGTCGCCACCCCGATGACCTGCATCACCTGTTGCTTCCACGGCGTCGCGCCGACCAGATGTCCGGTTTTCAAATCCTGCAGATTGTCGCCGCCCATCGCCGCGGCACAGCAGACGACCGCCCCCACCAACAAAGCCGCAGCCGGACCGGCCGGATTCCCCTGTCCGAGAATTCCTAACAGGAGGAGCGCTGCGAGCATGATGGTAGCGATCGTCACGCCCGAAACCGGATTACTCGAACTGCCGACGAGGCCGGCCATATACCCTGCCACGGCAGAAAACAGAAAGGCCGTCACGACCATCAGCAACGTCAGCCCCAGGCCACCCAGGAAATTATGATCGAGCAGGCGATAATACAAGAACAGCATGGGCAGGAGCGCCGCCACGGTCAGACCGATCAGCCAGGGAACACCAGCGTCACGCTCAGTGCGCAGCAGCGCCGGACCCGAACGAGCATCATCACGAGTCCTGTAGATCGCCATCAACTGCAGGAGACTGTACTGGATCGGCCCTCGAACCTGAACCAGGGTCCACACTCCGCCCACCAGCATGGCCCCGATTCCGATGTACCGGATCTGCCCGCTCCACGTCGTCTTCGCCGCAGCCACCCCGCTCAATGTCTCCGGCGCGGCAACAAGCGCCTGATAGAGCGGCAGGAGCACCAGCCAACCAATCGCCCCGCCGAAAAACACTACCACCGCCGTATGGAGACCGATGATGTACCCGACGGCGACCAGCGCTGGCGAGAGATTCAGCCCTCCATAGAAGGTCGACCGTCCAAGCTGGAGCGCACCTTCCAACGACTCGCTCCAGAGCTTCAAACCTCCCTCGGCAAATTTGAAACCACCGCCTAACGCCGCCGCGCCCAACAAGAGGCGAACCCTGCCGCCCGCGTTTCCGCCAGACGAGGCTCCGACTTTCAATACTTCAGCTGTGGCGACTCCCTCAGGGAAACGCAGCCGGGCATGGATGATCAATGCACGGCGCAATGGGATCGTAAACAACACGCCCAGGACCCCGCCGACGAGCGACACCGTAAACGTTTGCCAATAGTCGAAGGTCGTCCAATAGCCGATGAGGATCAATCCCGGAATAGTAAAGATGACACCGGCCGCCAGCGCTTCACCCGATGAAGCGGCGGTTTGCACAATATTGTTTTCTAGAATGTTCGAATGACGAAAGAGCCGCAGCACCGCCATGGACACGACAGCGGCTGGAATGGAGGCGGAGACTGTCATTCCCGCAAACAGGCCCAGATAGGCGTTGGCTCCGGCCAGCAGGGCGGCCAGCAGGATTGACAGCACGACAGCTTTCGACGTGATTTCCGGCAGCGACACGGAGGCAGGAACAAGCGGCGCGTCTATGGGCTGCGGCGGCGCATCGTGGTCGCGCATCATCGCCTCAGATTACCTGCATGATGAAACATTTCAGATACCGCGTTTCCGGCATCCCGGCGAGCACCGGATGGTCCGGCCCCTGCCCGCGCTGTTCCAGCAGACGAATTTGCCGGTTGGCATCCCGCGCCGCAGACTGGAGCATTATCCAGAAATCGTGATCGCTGATCGGCTGCGAGCAGGAACAGGTCACCAGCACGCCGCCAGGTTGAAGGAGACGGAGGCCGCGCAGATTCACGTCCTTGTACCCGGCCAGAGCATGGGGTACGGCTTTCTTGCTGCGAGCAAAGGCCGGCGGATCAAGAATCACCAGGTCGTACCGTTGATAGTTCCGTTCAAGCGCCCGCAGCTCTTCGAAGGCATCGGCCTGCCGATAGTGGCAGCGCGAGGCCACCTGGTTCTGTTCCGCATGCGCCTGAGCCAGGGCCACCGCCGCCGCACTCACATCCAACCCGTCAACCGATTGCGCGCCTGCAAGCGCCGCCTGCATCCCGAACGCGCCGGTATGGGAAAAGGCTTCCAGAACCCTTTTCCCCTTGGCAAATAGAGCCGAAGCCAGCCGATTCTCGCGCTGATCGCAGAACCATCCGGTCTTCTGCCCTTCGGCAATATCTACCGTAAACTGAGCCTTCCCTTCGTGAATATTCACTTTCGTGGCGCCATCGCCGCGCAAAAACCCTTTTGACAGCGGGAGACCTTCCAGCGTCCGGCTCTTGGCATCGTTCCGCAGATACACGGTCTTCACACCCGCTTCCTGTACCAGCAACTCTCCCAACAACTCCTTCCGCAGATCCATGCCATAACCAAGAGTCTGCATCACCGCCACATCCGCAAACCGGTCCACCACCAGACCGGGCAGGAGATCGCTTTCGCCGTGGACGAGACGGCAGGCAGTGGTGTGCGAGGCGACGGTCCGTCGCAGGACCGCCGCAGCACGGACACGCCTGGCAAAAAATTCGTCGTCGATTGTTTCCTCTTGAAAGGTCAGCAGGCGAATACGGATTTTTGAATGGGGGTTGTATAAACCGCGGCCGAAAAATCGTTTCTGATGGGTGTACACATCGACGAGATCTCCCGCCGCCGGCGTGCCGAGCACCTCGGCCACATTGCTGTCGAACACCCAGAGATGACCGTAATACCGCGGCCCTTCTCGTTCGGCAGTCAGACGGACTCTCGCGGTGGAACCGGTCGCAGGCTGTGTCATGTGATTATCTATCCAGGGTAAAGGTATTCACGGACTTGATGCCGAGGCGGTGCAAATAGCTCACGAGGGTGCCTGAAATCACGCCACGAAGCAACCTGGTGTCATGATCGTGCGCGCGCTTGACCTTCCCAGGCACCTATGGTTTGCTGCGAGCATAGGGCAGGGCGACCCGCGATCTTCAACGGAGCAGCTGAACGCTATGACCACACACACTATCGGAACGGCAGTCTTAGACCGGCTTCATCGCCTTGGAGTCCGCCACATCTTCGGCATTCCCGGCGACTACGTGCTGGGCTTGTACAAACTGATGGAGTCCTCGCCTATTCAACATGTGGCCACCACGCGGGAGGATTGCGCCGGCTTCGCCGCCGATGCCTACGCGCGCATCAACGGCATCGGCGCCCTCTGCGTGACTTACTGTGTGGGAGGGCTCAATACGGTCAACGCAATTGCCTGTGCCTATGCAGAGCGATCGCCCGTCGTCCTGCTGACCGGCTCCCCCGGGCTGTCGGAGCGCGCCCGCAATCCCTACCTCCACCACATGGTGCGCGAGTTTTCAACGCAGCGCGAAGTGTTCGAAAAAATGACCGTAGCAGCGGTGAGCCTCGAAGACCCGGTTACGGCGGAGCGTGAAATGGATTGCGCCTTTGCAGCATTATTACGATACCGGCGCCCAATCTATCTCGAAATCCCTCGCGACATGGTGCATGTGCCTCTGGCCTATACGTCGCACAAGAGCAGCGTCGTGGAGGAGCCCACCGACCGTGCCGCCTTGAGCGAAGCCCTCGCCGAAGTGCGCGCGATGCTGGAGTCGGCCAAACGTCCGGTGATTCTAGCGGGCGCGGAAGTGGGACGCTTCGGGCTCCATGACGAGTTGACGAAACTCGTCGAACGATTGAACGTACCGATCGCCTCGACGCTGCTCGGCAAATCGATCATCCGTGAAGACCATCCACTCTATGTCGGCGTGTATAGCGGGTTGGTGGCCCGCGACGAGGTGAAGGAATTCGTCAATCAGACCGATTGCCTGCTGATCCTCGGCTCAATCCTCTCCGACGTGGAGGACCTCGACGCCCGCAGCGCACTCTTTTCAGACGGCCATACCATCCATGCCACGGCGGATCGTGTCGCCATCAAACACCACCGGTACGACTCCATTCTGTTCGAGGATTTCGTCAAGGGCCTCGCCAACACGCCGCTGCCCTCATTTCCCACTCCGCGGCTGCCGGCGCCTGTCACCCCCGAGGAGCCCATGCCCCCAGCGCAAGCCTCCGTCAGTCTGCACGGCGTGTTCCGCCATCTGGATACCGTGCTACAGGAGAAAACCCTCGTCATCGCCGATGTGGGCGAATCACTCTTCGCCTCCGTGGACCTTCACGTCCACCGGCGCTTTGAATTTCTGTCGCCCGCCTATTACACGTCGATGGGGTTTGCCGTCCCCGCGGCCATCGGAGCCAGCTTCGCCGACCCGTCCCTGCGGCCGATTGTCCTGGTGGGAGACGGCGCCTTTCAGATGACCGGCTCGGAACTCTCTACCGCTGTTCGATACCGGCAGGCCCCGGTCGTCCTTGTGCTGAATAATCACGGGTATTCCACCGAGCGCGAGATCCTCGAAGGTCCCTTCAACGATATCCACGAATGGCGCTACGAACGGATCTGCGAGCTGATCGGCGGCGGTCAAGGCTCCCGAGTGGCCACCCACGGGGAATTCGTCGAGACCCTGGCTAAGGCATTGGCTGATCCCAGCCAGCCCTATATCATCAACGTCCTGCTCGACCCGGCCGACCGCTCCCCGGCCATGATGCGCCTGGCAAGACGGTTGGCCAAACGGCTTTCGACCGACCGCCCATAACCATATTTCTCTTATTCCCTTAACTGCTCGCCCCTCGCTCACAGGATTCATCCTGATTGGGCAGTGGCCTGTTTCACCTTGATACAATGCGGGGTTTAGGCCTTTCCCCCCATTGACCCTCCATGGACAAATGTGGTCTTCTAGGAGCGGACTTGTCGAATTGTCATTTGCTGGGGAATTCGCCACCATGTCGCTTAAGATGCCGGACGGAAAGACGATGCGAGACGGTCAGATTTTTTCTGCGCGACTCAACAATGTCGTGACCACGGAACGCGAGTTTGATGAACTGGTCACGAAGTCTCTGCCGGAATTGTTGGATCGCGCGACCGGTCAAACCAAACGATTTCTGCGCGAGACGAATCAATGGGGCGACGACATCACGCATGAAAAGCTGGCGCTTCGCTGGGGATATGAGTTGGTAGAACGGTTTGTGGTCTTCGGTCGCACCGAAGTGCCTTGCCGACCGTTCTTCCTCCTGGACAGCCTGATCGCCAAATCGTTCAGCCGACCGGACCCCCTCTGTTACCACAAGGAGTTACTGACACCCGTAGGCCGGTTCCTCGACGGGCTGGCTTCTCGCGCCGTCGTGAGCCGCGATGCCCTGATCGCCCTGTTTTATCACTTTTATGGATTCAGTCAGGCCCACGTGGTGAAGCTGTTGGGCTTCGGACAGGCCGAAAGTCAGCGGGTCTACAAAAACTTCGAGCGGTGGCGCCTATCGGGGTGGCAACGCACGATGAACGAAACCGGGTTAAGCGGGTCTGAGATAGAGGTGCTGGAGCAGGAGTTAAGGACCAGGCCCGACCATCTCAACAATGAAGTCGACCGGCTGATGCCCGTGCTGCAGTCGCATTATCGAAAGAGTGAACCGGAACATTACCCCTGCTTATCCGAACAGAAGTGGGGCCAACTATTTCACGATGACTACGGCCACGACTACCGCGTCTGGCATCTGGCGTTCTGCCGCGATTGTTTTCTGGAAGTCGCAGATCGCCGGCAAACCGAGGTCAGCAGCGGGTTAAAGCCGCAAGTCAATCTCCATATACATCCGCTAAAGAAGGGAGGCGTCTTGGCTCTCTTCGGAGGCGATCGGGGAGGACGGAACCATGGAAGCACCAGAGCTCAACGACTATCGCGCACATCTGCTTGACGCCCTGGATAACCAACCGCGACGCGCGGCGGACGAACGCCTCGGGTTTCTTCAGGTACTGGTTAACCATGAGCGCATCGGCACCCTGAATTGTGCGCAGAGCGATCCATCCTTCGCCTACACCGCACGCGAGCGCAGTATTCAACACCTTGAACTCCGGAGCGAGTCCGGTGTGTTGATCGGAGGCTGTGTGGCCCCTGAAGCCGGCCAGAAAAGCGTCCGCGTCCCCGCCGGCAAGGGAAGTCTGACCCTCCATGTTCACAACCATTTCGACGGCGGTTCGCTGAGAGTGCAATACGAGGTCGCCCCCGGTTGGTGGTCTCAGCTGTCGACAGCAGTCGGCCTGCCGACAGGCGCCGCCGTAGCCTCGACACAGGGCAGCTCGATGTGGACCATGACGACCGCCTTCGCGCAGATCGTGCTGGCCGTGGGGGTCGTCGCGCTGCTGGCTGAACGGATTCCTGGTTGGGTGGGATCGGAAGACCGCTCGCACCAACTGGAAGAAGAACTGGCCGCGCGGCAATCGACGCAAGACCAGATCGATCAGGTTCATCGACAGCTGGCTCAACTCGTCGAATCGCAGGCGGCAGCCGTTGCCGCCTCTCGCTCCGAACAGGACCGAATCGCGCAATTGAATGCCCTGGTCGACACCGTCGCCCATACGCAACAACGGCTCAACGCCCAGGTCGTCGCCGTCCAGGAAGACCTCAAGACCGTCAAGACCGATGTCGCGCAGGAAGTGCAAACCGGCATGCGGGTCGCAGTGAATGCGGTGGAGGCCGATCGAGAATTGGTGCGGCAGGATCTGCAGTCGGTGAAGTCGGTGAATGAAACCCTGATCAAACAGGTCGCCCTGCTGGAAAGCCGCAATCGAGAACTGCACGCCCGTCTGGCACTGACCTCGCTCGAGGTGGCCAAAGCCAATGCGTCACCCAAGCCGACGGTTGTGGCGAAAAATGACCCGCCGAAAGAGACGCCTGCGCCGACTGCGGTCCCAGTTTCGGATAATCTCCGCGAGGTAGACCGGCAAGCATTTATGTTCTGGGTCGCATTTCAGGACGGCACAACCGAGAAGAGCATCGAGGATCTGGTCCAGGAAATTAACGGCATCAAGAAGGGGCCGATGAAATCGGGGTGGTATTCCGTTGAAGTGAACTTGCCGAATCCGGAGCCTCCGGACCGATTTCTGGAGTCGGTGAAACGAGCCAAGATCGTGAAGTCGGTCGTGACCAGCAAGGCCATGCCTCCGGCTCAATAGCAGCGATCTCCTCTCAGCACAGTCACCCACTCGGCACGGTCGGTGTCTACCTCCAGCGATGGAATCTTCCCTGCCGCGCCAGGTAGTAACTATCAACTATCCTCTCCGCACCCTGTACAGGAGGGAACATGTCGGATGTTCATCAGAACGGTCTCGTGACCGTCCTGCACCGTCTCGGTGACTCCAATCTTGAGCAACTGGAAAAGGAACTCGAACGGCATGCGGCCTCAAACCCGATCGCCCTCGTCCTCCCCTCGCTCTATTCCGAACTGGAAAACCCCGCGCTGAAGCACATTGTCCAGGTTCTGAAAGACATCCGCTACGTCAATGAGATCGTCATTTCTCTGGATCGCGCGTCGGCACTGGAGTTCCGGCTGGCCAAACAGTTTTTTTCAGTGTTGCCTCAACGGGTTCGAATCGTCTGGAACGACGGGGCCGGCATTCAGGATATCCTCAAACTGCTGGCCCATGCGGAACTCGACACCGGCTTGCAAGGAAAAGGCCGCGGTTGCTGGATGGCGTTCGGCTACGTTCTGGCGCGCGGAGAAAGCAACGTCATCGCGCTCCACGACTGTGACATTCTCAGCTATAACCGGGAGTATCTCGCGAGACTTTGCTATCCGATCGTCAACACTAATCTGGGCTATGAATTCTGCAAGGGCTACTACAGCCGAGTCACGAACCGTCTCCACGGCCGGGTGACGCGACTGTATTTCACCCCCCTGATTCGAAGCCTCCAGCAAGTGGCTGGCGCCCATCCATTGCTGACCTTTCTCGATAGTTTCCGTTACCCCCTGGCCGGGGAGTTTGCCATGGTGCGGGATCTGGCCTGGATTAACCGGGTTCCCGGCGACTGGGGGCTGGAAGTCGGAGTATTGTCCGAGATCTATCGCAACTGTGCGCTCAGGCGGATTTGCCAGGCCGATATCGCCGACGCCTACGAGCACAAGCACCAGGGATTGTCGGCGGATAATGCCGAACAGGGGCTTCAGAAAATGTGCGTGGACATCACGAAGTCGCTGTTCCGCAACCTGGCCAGCGAAGGTGTGGTGCTCTCGGAAGCCGTGCTCAAGACCTTGCGGGCCACGTATCTACAGTCGGCTCAGGAGGCCATTACGCGGTATCAGAACGATGCCGCCATCAACAGCTTGCAGTTCGACCGGCACGCTGAACGCATGGCCGTCGAGGTATTCCTGAAGGGCATGAAGATCGCCACCGAAGCGTTTCTGGAAGACCCGCTCGGCGTCCCAATGATCTCGAATTGGAGTCGGGTCACGGGCGCGATTCCGGATATATTCGAACGCCTGATCGACGCCGTGGAACGGGACTACGACTGGAATCCCGTCGGAGACCGGGTGTAAGCGATCCCGCCAGGACGAGTTCTCCGCAACATCTTGTTCCAAAAGCACCAAGTTGACGAGCAGCTTACACGGGACACCTGACCCGAACGGTTTTATAACCGGCAACGCCTGCATCAGGCCTTGGGCTATCGCAGTCCGGAAGAGTTCGAGCGGCAGGAAAGTGGAGCGTAATTTACGTGTCTGTTATTCCGAGGCCCCCTCACTTCTTGACAAGTCAGTACACACCTCTTGGCTTATACGTCCTAACCCTGCTATGCGTCCTCAAGGAACGATTTTGGCCGACGATGACCTCTCCACCACACACTAAGGGTTCTGGTCGCCTTGACTGCGATGCTGGAACGACTCGATTGCCACGCCAAAGAACCATGAAACCATTTGCAAGCTTATGAATGCTATTGTATGGTAGGAGCGTTTAGGACTCTGCAGGCACTGATCTTGCTCATCCTAACAAATGGGCTGGCATTCCCCCGGGAAAGGAATTCGTTCCCGTAAGCTCGTCTACTCCTGCTGGTGCCACCGTAGTATCGGTAGACCGAGCACATGACCACATTGGTAACCACAGTAACCACCCCAATTCTCACTACGAACAAGAGGACAATCATGGACGGCAACGCAACATTTCACGCCTCCAAGAGGTTGGCTATTTTTGCATCCGCGCTGGCTTTCTGTGTCGGACTGGTCAGCACTCAGGAGAGTCACGCTGCGGGAGTCTGGACCAATGAACCCACAGGATTCTCCATGCAGGTTGATTGTCCCTTCTCAGGAAACACTTGCAATCTGCTGAATGTCTACGGAAACCAACCTTTTTCCTCGGACTCCTCTGGCCCGCTATCACCATCAGGCATACTTGACGAGGTATTGGAGGCAAATGCTACTACCGGTGGCGGGCAATTTGTTTACGCTTTTCCGTCCGGCCCAGCCCGGGAAGTCTATCTTGGAACCTTCTGGAAAACCAACTCAGACTTCCAAGGCAATTCAAATAACGTAAACAAACTCATTTTCATCAAGAGCGACATCGATGCGAATTTCTTAAGCTGGCAAGGCCCCCAGGGATATAATGTCGCCCGAACACTTCAATGGTACATGCAGTCTACGCAATACGACAATTGCCATATTCCTTCATATTACAGCCCAGGTTGTGGTAACTCTTCTGCTGGGCCTGGAACTGGATGGTTTAACCCAAACGCTGGAAACGGGAACATTCTAGCCGGGTCCGGTTGGCACTTAGTTGAGCTGTATCAGAAAGCGAGCACCACGAGAACATCGCGTGATGGAATCCTGAAGTGGTGGATTGACGGACAACTTATTGGTAACTATCCAGGCGTCAATTTATCACCAGGAGGTTTTACTGACATACAATACAATCACACCTGGGATGGAACTGCTGTTTATCAGTGCTTCCCCAACGTCTCACTAGGGCGCGACTGTAGCAAGTCCTGGCATCACATGTGGGATCATTTACGAGTTTCGGTTGGAAGTGGCGGATCTCTTACCGATCAACCACCAGGCCCACCCGCACGCCCCACTATGCGCAACGTGACGGTACCATAGCTCACACGTGGCATTAGCCATTCTTAACCTGAACAAGTATTGCGCTACCCGATTCGGCGACCAATTTACCCTGCGCGAGCAAAAATCTCCTAAAGTTCAAGGGCAGGTTGTAGCCCCACACATAGTCATACTGAGAAAGGATTACGGGCCAAGGCACTTCCTCGATTGAAGTATCGCGCCGTAGTTGCACATACTCGGGCGCAGGAAATCGCAGATTGAGAGAATGTGCCCCCCCCCAAGCATAAATGGTAGGCACAAAGGCATGGCGATAGACAGTGGCGTAGTGAGCTGTGTAAAACAAATGCATATCCCACAACCAACTTTGAGCTGAGGATTGATCGTGCATGACCATCGGATATACCCGCACACCGTCAGGCAAGAGATCAAGCACACGGATATGCGCCTGAACTTCACGCGCGATACGATTGGAGAAATACCCTACTTCTGCGACACGCACGAAGGAGAGGCCAAGGAGGCCAATCATGGCGTACTGTCCAAGGCGTCTCGACACATCGATCCGAGTCCCCACCAATAGAAAGACTAACGCCGGCAGCAAGAACCTGCGGTCTATATAGCTAGTTCGAGCACCACTCATGGGTGAAATGATATACAGAATCACAAAAATTCCGCCAATCAGGAATAGGTCCAGAGACACAAGCCGCGAAGGATTTCCCTTGACGGATAGGAAAACTAACAACACAAAAATCGCAGCAAGAGCACCATCAACAAGAAGGTCATAAGTTAGGAAAGGATAGGCGAAACCTATTATTTTTTTTAGCACCAATGGATACCACCAAGTTAGAGTCCAGCTGTCTTGAGTTTCCACCCGATTGACAACATGAGTCACAGCTGGAAGCACTAACGGTATCAAGCCCAACAGCAGTGACACTCTCAGCAGTTTGCCACTGCGCATGACGTCAAATGCCGTAAGGCACACGACAGATATCCCGAGAAAAACAAAGGCAGACAAATGGGATAGATAGCAGATTGCCGCCAGAGCCGAGACCGAGATCACTCGAGCAAGCGTCCATGCTGATCGATACCTTAACCAAACTGCAAAGGTAACGAAATAAACTCCTAACCCAAATAAATAATTAACAAATCCATATGCAAATGCGAAGTTGTAGGTAAAGAAAGTAGCAGCTAAAGCATTCCAATGAGGGCGATTATTAGCGGCAAGTCCAATACAATGTAGGCCAAAATTGAACGCGGCTACAACGAGCGAAAGAAAAATCTTGCTCGAATTTTCAATGCTGAAAACATTCATGAGCGCCGGCACGATCAGATCCATAGCAAGATTTGGAATGGGACGTATGTCTCGCTTGTAAGTCGCCTGATACGACTCGATATCCGCATATTGGTGCAAGATATGTATACGTGCCAAATGATTAGGATAATCATGCATGGCAGGGTATGGCAAAAACCAGATTGGACAAATCTGAAACAGGAACAAGACAGCGAAAAGCGCATAGTAGGATTTTGGCTGCGCCGAGTCCTCAAATAACAGACCGTTCCCCAAGTTTGCATTCCTCTGCATAGTTTCAACGCACCTTGTCGCTACCTACCAAGGTTTCTTGAAACCGATGGTGAATCCTGGGCCATCTGTGTTCTACGAAAAACAATAACCCAATCGCAGTAAAGGCAATAACATAGGGCATCGCTGGAATCATATAACGGAATAATGGCAAGGTAAGCCAATGCATAAGTGCAAAGTACGCGATGATCCCGCATAGAGCTAAAGCAACACTTCTTTTTTTTCTCAATGCCACGATGGTCCCAATCCCAGCAGGGAGATAGATAAAGCTGTTGATAAGCAGGGACATTCCGTGATTGTTGCCCGACTCAGTGGAATACCAAAGCCGCAGAAACTTCTTGACCATAAAGGTGACAATGCTTGCAGGACTCTCCAGCAGACGTTTACGGTAATTCTCAATAGCCAACCTCACGTTATTCCGGTCTCTTTCAACAATACCCAAATCATTTGATGTAGATATTATGCCTTTCTTTTCCGCTTCCGCGAGCAACAAGGGGTATTCTCGTCCCCTCGTGTCAATGGTCCACAGTGGTTCAGATGACCCCCACAGAACGATCGTATTGTTTATTCCAATCGGAATGATTTCATTCAGAACTAGATAATTTCGAATGCCCCACGGCAAGATTACGATAACGAAACATACTAGTGTTATAACGGAATGGCGTAACCACTCGACAACTGATCTCCGAGACGTCAGGAACACAAAGGGTAGTAGCAGTGGCAGAAATTGAGTAGTCCCTCGCATCAAGGTCGCTAACCCTAGAACGCTCCCTGCAGCGCAGTAAAGTTCCCATCTATCTTCTTTTAGTGCACGAGTAGTAAGTAAGGCCCACAGCGCTACAAAGAATGTAAACAGAGTTTCCGTTCCTATGTAGAGAGTAGGATAAATTGCGAACGGATATAGTGCCCATATCAAGGCAGAAAGATATCCAGTCGCCCTATCAAATAATTCTCTAAAAAGCATACAAATTATCAAAGCCGTGAACGAATCTGCCACTATCTGAATGAGCTTAATGCCAACTATCCCATCCCCGCCAAACACTGATGCTGCCACGGCAATGGACAGTGAATACAAGGGAGGGGTATATATCGGGAATGACGGATCTGAAAAGCCATCTCCATCAAGGAGGAGTTTTGCACCATTGAGGTATGCATGGATAGCGTTGTAGGGCAGGTGCGGTTCCGGCAGAAACCAAAAGGCCAACAAGCGAACCACTAATGCGACTGCAAATATTGACATATTTCCACTCATAACTGACATCCTTCTCGCACAACCACGAATGGGTTTAGTGACCTGATGCGCTCGTCATCTTCGCCTACTACAGGCCCCAACCCGTGGCACACGGCGTTTTGGCTATAAGCGGCATCCGGTGCGGAGAAATCGGCAAAGAGTGACTCCGAAGCGTTTACCCGTTCACATCCCGAGAGCTTCGCTACGTCCCCGGGATAAGTTCATCACCCATGACCTTCCCCCGTTAATTACACCACAGCCAAGGTAGTTGAGTCCCGTGCCCGATAAGCCCCGGCTTGATGGTTACGAATGAACTCCTGGGGTGTCAGATCCCCAATTCCACTGTGCGTCCGCTCCTCGTTCTATTCCCGCCGCCATGATTCGATGACCAGCTGCGCTTCCTGCAAGGTCAGACACCAATGCTCGTTGAGACATTCATCGCGAAACTTGCCGTTGAAGCTCTCGATACACGCATTCTGCACTGGCTTCCCCGGCTGAATGAAGTGCAGGTGCACGCCGTGCTGGGCAGCCCAGGCATCCAAGGCGGTCCCGGCGAATTCTGGGCCGTTGTCCAGGATCAGCGTCTCCGGGAACGGCCGTGTATTAAACAGCCGGTCAAGAATCCGGCATACCCGTGCCCCGCCGATCGACACATCCACCTCAATCACCGGGACTTCCTTGGAACACAGGTCGGTCATCGTCAAACATTTGTACCGTCGTCCCGTGCCTAGCCGATCATGCACGAAATCCAGCGCATAACAGCGCCCCGGCTGCGTCGGCCGTGGGAGCGCGACCCGCGGCACCGCGGCCAGCTTCTTCCGCCGCCGTCGGCCTAACGACAGGCTTTCGTCGCGATAATACAGCCGTTCCACTTTCTTATGGTTTACGAGCCAACCCTCGCGCCGTAACCGGATATAGATCCGGGGACAGCCGTACCGCCGCTTGGCCTCGGCAATCTCGCGGATCCGCGTTCGCAGCGCCTCATCGTCATGGCGGCGGCTGCGATACCGGAGTGTCTGGCGCTCGAGTGCCAGGAGCCGGCACGCCCGTCGTTGACTGAGCCCAAAGCGCTCGGTGCTCCACTGAGCCGCCGCTCGCTTCGCCTTGGGCCCTACCAGTTTTTTGCGTTGCTCGCTTTCAGCGCCTGGATGTCCAGCGCTTGGTCCGCCACCATCTGCTTGAGCCGCCGGTTTTCGTCTTTCAGCTGGCGGAGCCTCTGCACATCACTGACTTCCAGCCCCGAATATTTGGCCCGTCACTTATAAAAGGTAACGTCCGAGATGCTGTGCTTGCGACAGAGCTCCTGGATCCCGGTGCCCGCCTGGGCATCCTTGAGCACCGCAATGATCTGTTCCTCCGTGTGCCGTTGTCGCGTCATGGCCCCCTCCTGTGGGGCCTATCTCAGCACAGAAGAACTTCCAAGCCAATGGTCTAGTTTTCGGGGGGAAGGTCACCCAAACATCACTTATTGCGAAGTGTCGATTACTATAGGAAGAGTCATTTCGAACTAAGAACAGCGTTTTCTACCCGAGTGTCCCCCAATTGGGTTCATACGCTGGGACACCTAAAGTTAAGGCAGGAATGTTGTAGTCTTCGAAGAATTCGCGATCGAATACGCTTCTCGTAATCTTTGCCCAATTACCTCCCAGGAATAGCTACTCATGACAATGTCACGGCCATCACAAGCCAGGCGAATCCGTTGAGCTTTATTCGACAATAGTTGAACTGTCTTGCTTGCAAACGCTTCTGGTGTGTCGGCCATGAGCAGATGTTGTTCATCGCATAATCTCAACCCAGACGCAGCAAAGGTCGTGCTCACGATTGGCATTCCCATGGCCAACGCATCGAGAATTTTCAACCGCGTCCCTCCCCCATCAGTGATGGGGCAGACAAATACCGTAGCGCGCTGAAAGTATGGGCGCACATCATCCACAAATCCAGGAACATGCACCCGTTGATCACGTTGCGATAATTCCACCAACCAAGCCGGCGGATTCTTACCGACGACGTCGATTTCAAGATTGTTCACTCTCCTGGACAATTCAGGCCAAATCGACTGAAAAAAGTAGGTAATCGCCCCTCTGTTTGCCATTTGATCAAGGCGACCACAGAATAGCAGGCGCGCACCTCCCGGGTCTGGACGTGGAGTAAAATACTGAACATCGACCCCGTTCGGGACCACACAAATCGCGCTGTCGACGCAAGACGTTTTCACCAATAGACCTTCATCCTCAGACACAACGACATTGACATCGAAGGCAGGGCACCAACGTTGCTCGGCAGCAAGCAAGTTCGCCGACTCCCGTTGCCAGAATGCTCGCCGGAGGAAGTTTCGATCGTGAGACGCACGTCGCTGGACAAGCGCGGATTCGATATCGTGATGATTCAAGACCGTACCAGCATGGGGGACAAGCGGTACATAGGGGGATAGCCCGAGCGTGTCTGCGTGCACAACGTCAAACCGAATACGACTGACAAGCCGTTGAAGTCGCACAACCAATTCTTTGGAGCGCAACCATCTGAACTCATACGGCGTACCCGTGACCAATCCACCGATTGCCCGCCAATAGCGAACGCCCCCGAAAGAATCAGCGGGTAGCGGCACCCAGTCAACACTCGCGCAAAACTTCGAGAGCGCTTCAACGCAATCCTGTGGCGTCACTCCCTGCGGTCTCGATGCCGGCTGATCGAAAAGAAGGGCGTGCACCTCATGCTCTTTGGCCGCCTCCCTCAACAAGTTGAAGTTTCGCTGAAGCGGGCCGCCCTTTGGAGGATAGGCAAGATTATGACCCAACCAAAGAATTCTCATTTCAACTAGTACAAAGTGATCGATACATTTCGGCTGTCCTATTAGCCATGGTGTTGGCACTATATTCCTGCTCGACTTGCCTACGCCCTTCCAATGCAAACGCTCTAGCCTTATCAGGCATTTCAATCAGTTCCTTCAAGTTTTTCGCGAGGTCGGCGGCATCACCCACCTCCACCAATTTCCCACAACTATCATGAGAAATTACTTCAGGAATTCCCCCCACCCGTGTGGCCACTACTGGCCGCTGCAGCGCCAGGGCCTCAAGCAGAACCATCGGAATGCCTTCATGTAATGACGGCAGCACAAACACGTCCATCATGTTCATGAAGTCATAAGACTGATCTTGCTGCCCTGCGAAAATGACGAACTTCTCCAGACTCAACCGCTTCGCATTCGCCTCCAGATCCTTGCGTAAGGGGCCATCCCCAACCAAGACGAGTGTCATGTTTTTTATAGAGGCTTGAAGGATCCTAGTTGCTTCCATTAGTATGAAATGCCCCTTCACTGGAACGAGACGGCCGACTGTTCCAATTACCACCGCGTCCTCTGCAATCTGCCATTTCCGACGAAGGGCCTCCTTTGGCGTAGTAACTTGAACCGCCGACAAATCAATCCCATTGTGAATGCACGACACCCGGTTCGATCCATACATCCTTATCAGGACCTTCTCAATATCCAAGGAAACCGCCAGCACTCGATCCACGAACCAATCTGTTATTAACCGGTCAACGGCTGTATAGGCTAACATCTTCGCATTCCCCAGGCCATTAAACGGTTCAGGGAGACCGTGCACGACCCGCACGACATGTCGAACCCCCAGACTTTTCGCGACCAGCGTCCCTATGAATGAATCTTTATACTTATGCGTATGAACGACGTCAGGTCGGATTTTCCGCAGTGCCTTGGCGAGACGATAGGCGATGCCGATCGGGCTGAAGGTTTGCTCGGAAATAATCGTCAGTGACACTGGTAGTTTGCGAAGTTCGTCAGCCAACCTTCCTTCATTGAACAAAATCACCGACCATTCAAACCCCGGCAATCGAGCGAGATACTTTATGAGCGAAAGCAATTGGACCTCGGCTCCAGCCCACAGATCCCCCATTGCCACGTGACACACTTTCACGTAACTCTCTCATCTAAGAATTTGATTGATTGCATGCCATAACGATAACTGTAAGCTTCGAGCGCAAATCCAAGCGAGAAAGGAGAACCCTCAACGTCTCGCTTCAATACACTGATCATAAAGTGACTGATATGCTTGGACCATGGACTGTAGATTAAACTGTCCTTGTGCTCGGAGTTGTCCGATTTTTCCAAATTCAAGAGCACGTTCTCTATTCGTCAGCAGGGATATCAAGCGGTCGGCCAATGCTTGGCTACTTTGGGAAGGAACGAGATATCCGGTCTTGGCATTTTCAACTAATTCAGGATTTCCGCCAACATCCGTGGCAATCACAGGCTTACCAGCAACCATCGCCTCGAGTATCGCCATGGACAGCCCTTCCGACAGCGAGGGCAATGCGAAGACATCGAGCACAGCCAAAATTCGCGGAATATCCTGCCTCAAACCGAGGAACCGGACCTTCCCATCGATGCCCAGTTGCTGAACTTGTTCCTTCAGCTCAACCTCGAGCTGACCTCTCCCCGCAAAGATGAATGTCGTATCCGGACACTTGTCCAAGACAGCGGGAATTGCCGCAATAAGATACTGATGACCTTTGACTGGATACAAATTGCCAACAACGCCCACTATCTGATCGCCTGTGGGCAGATCCAGTTCTTTTTTGCACTGATCTATGTCAGCAAGGCTCAACGGAAGCAGGGCATCCACTCCGTTGTAAACCACTTTCACACGCCCCGAATTCACTCCGACCTTCTCCACAATGAACTGCTTCAAGTTTTCAGAGACCGCAACCATGGTTGCGGTACGACTGACCCACTGATAGGCCAGTCGACGTCTCAGTTTTTCCCAGAAATAATTTTTCCCATGAATAGTGGCAACCAACGGGACTCCGCAGAAGGCGGCTACAAAGCTCCCCTGCACATTGGCATCAAATTCGTGGGCGTGAATTAAATTGACGTGTTCATCCTTTAACAAACGCTTGAAGCGCAGCATCCATCGCCAATCGAACATGCCCTGCGTTGGGATGACATACGTACGCACTCCCCGGCTCTCCGTATGCGTCTGAATCCAACCAGGGCGAAACAAACACAAAATCGCCCGATATCGTGCGGAATCGAGCGAAGCGCTCAAATTGCTGATGACTCGTTCAGCACCACCAGGGCCACTACTGGTGGAGAGAAAAAGAATCGTACGGACCGCGCTTCCTGGCTGCATATGTCACCCATTCATCTAGCGGCACAACACCGAGATGAATACCCTTACTCAAGCCGCTTAAAGCCCTATAAGTGTTAGTATTCATACAGGAGTCCAGATTAACCAACTGCATACCAAGCCGCCAAGATCACAAAATACTTTATGGTCAATGCGTTATGTCCTAAGTAGAGGCCGCAAACTACGAGGTGCCCTCTGGTCATTCCAAGAGTTACGATGCTCCGACTTATTTGACATATAAGATTCAGTGGTGTTTCGAAGCGCCACGGCAAGCGCCATCATAATCCAGAAAGTTGGATAGTAAAGCGTTGAGATAAACGCGCTAGTCGTGAGATAGCCAATCAATCCGCCTAGGATTGCGTTACCAAACAAAATGGCTTGCGCAGTCTGTGGATCTCCCACTAGTGTTCCAGGCTTTGCCGCTGCGCTTGGTGACAGCTTAGCAAGAAGTTGCCTCACCCTCGTATCTCGATAGTTGAAATAAATCATCGAGCCAAAAATGAGAGTGCCCAACAGCCCTAACTCTGGTAATAGGGTGAAGTAGAGAGAATGAGCTTGTCGCCCAGCCAAAGACTTCGTTTGCCAAGTCCGCCCATCCAGATATTCACCTATCGTCCAAGGAAAATTCCCTTGGCCTACGCCAAACACTGGATTAGCCAAGAACATCTCCCAGCCTATCCCCCACGTGAACACTCTTTGCCCAGCTGTCCCGGACTCCATCGTGCTGTCATCCGTAATCGAATTAATTCGATCCCAATACTCCTGAGGAGCGGCAACTAGCACCAGTCCGATCAGACACACTCCGAGGGCTAGCGATATGATTTTTCGTGGAGAATAGAACCAGCAAAACGCAGCCACTGACAACAATCCTAGAAATGCACCTCGCGAAGACGTCGCGACCACGGACATAATGAAGAGCCCCAATAGCACTATGTATGACAGTTTTGCTTTTTGAGTGCTTGCAACTTGGTACATGAAAAAAGCAATCGGAATGGCTACGTTCATCTCCATTCCGAAATCGTTTTCGTCTCCTAACCACCCCCCAACACCACGACCGCCATGTAACATTCCGTTAATTGCCAGGACTGTGTGTACAGCCAGCCAGATAAGAATGGCCGTGTGCATGCGCTTGGTGGTGTTAACAAAGGTGATTATCCCTAAATAGAAGAAGAAACACTGCGTCATATCCTTAAGCGTCATCAACGCATGAAAATTGTTATTGGCAAATGGCACCCAGATGGCCATGAACGCTAACAGGACTAGCCAGAGCTTTGTTTGCACATTTGAAAAACTAGCTTTACCAGAAATAAAGACAGCACTCGTAAGGGCAATAACGATGATAGTAGGAATTGGAACTACCTTTAGCGGTGGAAGAATATCCTGAGGCCGTCCAAACTCAAATAACATTGCCAACATGACAAGGTAGAACCCGATATTCGACTCTTTCGGTACGGGCTGAAGTCGCACCGCGGATCCGAACCGTATACCACCAGCCAGTTGTTGACTAGGTTGACTCATTGAGCGATAGGCCTCTCAACCATTGAGAGCCCACTCCGATAGGTTAGGAAACTTTCCTCAACGCCACAATCATATTGGTTCGGAGGTTACGGAACGGCTGCGTCATGAGTATTCGTATCCACAACAGTTCCAATGCAGCCAGCGGTGGAATCATCGCAAAGATGGCATCGGTTGAAATCAAATCGAGCTGTAAGATTTCGAAGCCATTTGCCCGAGCCAGAGCCTTAACTTGAGCCTCCGTATTCGCTTTATAATGGGTAGGAAAGACATCGTGCTCCTGACGTCCCTCCAACACATAGATGAGCTTACCTTTGAGCCATTCGGGCACAATCTTGGACAGGATGACACCGTAGCCATAGGCGTTTGGCGTATGAAACAAGAACACGCCTTTAGGCTTGAGAATGCGGCTGATTTCCCTGAATTGCTCGTCCGGATTATCGAGGTGTTCAACCACCATATTCGCGGTCACCAGATCAAATGCCTCACTTCTAAACGGCAACTTGGTCACATCACCACGTAGTTTTTTGGAAATATTCCGGTGCGCCTTTAGCGAAGGTAGGTCATAGTCGATCCCAAATATGGCCTTGCAGGTTTTCACTAACTGACGCTCTTCATTTGCCCTCCAGCTGGGAAGAACTGCGTGTCCGCAGCCGATCTCCACCCATTCAACGGACGGCGCCACATAGCGCTTCAGCGCATCCTCATACCAATATTGAGAGTAGCGGAGGGACGGCGCGATGGCACCTCGTAGCGTCCAATAAATGTTGAACAGCCTCGTTCGCAAGCTCATATCGATGCCCAACCTCCCTTGACCATGACTATCCGCATAACTCTGCCGTACCGCACTTTGCAAGGCTATTCTTGCGGACTACTGGCAGGCAGCATCCGTCTTATGAGGACATCACAGGCCTGCTTAATCATCGAATAGCACACCTGAAAGTCTTCGAGGGTACCGCTGTACGGATCGGCAACCTCCAAAACGGACTGATCGTAAAATTGACGAAGCAGAAACACTTTTTCCTTAGCCTGCGGGTACAACTTCACCACACGATTGCGCTGTCGCCACTCCATAACCAAAATCATGTCGGCCCGTTCCACCTGATCTTTGTGCAACGGTTGGGTCGCGTGCGTGCTGAGCGAAAGCCCTCCCTGTGTCCCGACGACTTGCGCGAGGGGATGTGCAGGCTTTCCCAAAGACGTCTCAAGTCCTGCCGAATAGATGGTGATCGGCAACCTGTGCTGCTCCATCTGACGCTTGAGATACGCCTCCGCCAAGGGACTACGGCAAATGTTGCCCTTGCAGACAACTAAGATCGCGTGCGCAGGCGTAGGGAACACTTGCTGATTCAAGAGCACTTGATACCGCCAGCGATTCAGCACCCCATTCACCGCGTGCTTCATTGAGTGTGCAAGAGTCCGCCCAGCAGCCCGCCCTACTTGGGACATTAACACTCCCTATGCTAACTTGAGATACCGCATCAGCTCAAAACGACTTGGCCCAAGGTCACTAATCTGCTCAACTTCGTAAAACATGTCCCGCTCGAAAAATCGACAAAACGACAGCAACGCGTGAAGTCGAGACGGAGCATCTGGGGGGAGATTCAGCACCCGGTCATTCTTCTGCAACCGCATCACTAGTTGGTCTAGATCGCCCAGCAACCATCTCGACTTTACCCCCATCTGATATCCGTTTTCGGGCAGTGTCTCTATTTTCCCCATTGCCAGATTGAGTAGACGAAGTGGGAAATTCACCCCTGCATCAATAGCCAACTGCAAAGATCCCCAAAATCGCCCATTTATTTCCATCAACAGTGGGCGATGGCTGACTGCGTCTACCTTGAATTCCACCATCGCAACGCCGTGCCATTTGACACGCTGTAATAGCTTCAGAGTAGCGTCAACCATGGTTTTGGGCAAGGCAATACTCTCGCGCAACACACTCACCCCACCTGAGGGTGGCCGTTCTCGCAATCGTCTATGCGCAAACATCCCTAGCGGCAGTCCTTGGTTCATCAGCACAAACAGCCCTTGCCCCTCACCGGCGACACGCCGCTGAATCAATGAAGGTGAACGCAAGTATGGTTTTTCCTCGTACAGACGCATGAGTGCATCCCGAGATTCAGCATAACACACACTCGTCTTCTTCCACTGCTGCCCTTCCTTCACAAGTGAGCAACCAGGCTTTACAACGACCGGAAACTCGCGGACCTCTTCGATGAGCGAATCGAGTTGTCCGTCAGGAACAAAGAGGGTCTCGGGAATGGACACTCCTTGGACCACAGCTTGCTGCATCAAACGATATTTATCCGAAATTTCAGAAAACGTCTCGGCGTCCGGGGTGGGAATGTGTGTATATCCGGCGAACCGGGCCTTCTCCGGCCCTATCACATGCATGGCAATATCGGACACGGGGAACAGTGCATCAACACGCTGTTCTCCAACGACGTCCAACAGGGCGCTCACGAATCCCTTCGAATCTTGATAGGGAGATGGGTAGGAAAAACTCTCGCGACAGTACCGCGACGCACCAGCGAGGGACCGTTGAGTCTCTGCCCCGACAATGACCTCAATCGCCTCACGACCAAGAGCTCTCGTCACTGCAAGCGCCGCGCGCTCGTTTCCATCCGTTACCAACACTCTCACGTGCGTTCCCGCCTCACAATCGCATTGCCCAAGTTTCTAGCCTACATTCTAATTTGTTCGAGATAAAAGTCCGCAGAGCCGAAGCGAGAATAAGGGGATCGAGTCTGTTACATCATTGTGAATTCCGACTCGACGAAGTGCGAAGCGATTCCCTGGCTGTGTTCCTTCGACTCCCATTTGCACGGACACGGCTGCTTCATAGCCGTGTGCTTTTGCCTGAGCTTGGATAGCCGCATCGCTATTCCCGTTGGGGTAACAAAATACTGGAACATAGTTGATTCCTACCCGTTGAAGCACATGCTCAGACTGTTCCAACTCCTGTGAGACCTCGGATGGTGGAATCGTCGTCATGATTCGATGCGAGCAGGAATGGGATCCAAAGGAGATGCCGCCCTGAGACATTTCTCGCACCTCCTCCCAATTAACCACCACCCGACCGACGGGGAGCGACACTCCCAGTTCAGCTGCCAATGCGGCAATGAGCATCTCGATTTGATCCTTCGGCAGCTTCTTGCACCAATCGATCATCTGATCCGCAACTCGCTCGTTGTTCGCAAGTCCTCTCCCCAGAATTCCGCCAGCGGCACCAAACAAACTCAGCAGCACACGTTCGATCTGTTGGAAATCCTTGATACCCGGCTCTTCGCTCCGAGCAGACTTCAGGAGATAGGCAATTTGATCCGGCCAAAACCACCGATTGGTACCCACATAATCAGTTGGCAGAAAGATCGTTGCCGGCAATCCGAGTCGCTTTAAGACTGGATAGGCATGTCGATAATTGTCTAGCCAACCGTCATCAAACGTTATGACACAGTACCGCGCCCGCTCATCCCACTTCCCCACCTGCCAGAGGTCAAGAAGCTGGCGAAAAGATAATACCGTGAAGGTCTTCTGCAAAAATGCCATCTGCTGTGCGAATACGGTATCCAACACATACATGCCCGGCTGTACCGCCTGAGAGGCAACCTCCTCGCGTGTCAACACCCGATGATACATTAGTATCGCAACCTTGCCGCGAAGTCGTGACTGATGCAACGAGCACGCGTGGACAGCCCATGCGATGGTCGTTCGAGTCGCCGACTTTAGATGAGACATCGGGCTACCCATGCCAGATCCAAGCTTCCTTGCTCAAAACAAGGTGTAGATGAAGGGTGCAACGGCAGACCCCTGCGTGAGGACAATCAGGCTGCCCAACAACACCAGCATCACGATGATCGGTAGCAGCCAGAACTTTTTTCGTTCCTTCATGAATGCCCACAATTCTGTCAGGAATTCACCCATACGTCCTCCGTCCGCCTAGAATTGCCTCGTCATATGGTTCCGCGGCCTCGCTGGTCGTATGACCCGGTACGTTTCGACGTCTCGACTGAGCGCTCTCCTCATCGAATCCCAGCCAAACAGGCGCATCACCATACCCATGGGAGTGATCAGTCCAAAATACAAAATCCCAAGGATGATCCTGGTATTGATCCACCCCATGCCATGGCCCACCTTCATCCAAACTTTGAAAAGAGGCCCCAGGGCGAGCGGGGCAATCAGACCTAATGGAATGAGCAGTGCGCCTGGAACCAGAGCCCAGAGGCGGAGTCCTTCACCATGGCGAATCATCGGCCAGATACCGATGACACAAAAGACACCCCCGACGATCAACCCAAAATGACGCAACTCTTTGGTTTCAGATTGTGAAGCCATGTAGGACCTCTTTGCCTTCAGATACACACAGGATAATGCTTAGGACTAGAACGACATGACCATTGGCAGAACGCTCAACCGCAGGCTCAACGCTTCGACGGCTCCCAACGGAACACCCGGTCACCGCGAAAATACCGCATCCAGGCATCAAGAATTGATAGGTTCACCAAGACAAAAAATGAAGGCAGGCGAAATACACTGCTGTTCGGCATCCATCGAAACCCTGCATAGGCTGCGGCCATGGCATAGAAGAGCAACTGTCCCGCGAGCAGCATTCCATACAGCGTTGATTGTGTTGCCAACACAATATTAGAAACGCCTGCACCGATCATGGCAAACGGCACCAACCATCTACACAACTTGTGGCTAAAAAGCTGCCAGGCAAACATTCCATATTGAAACGGATTCAACATCGGCAAACTGCGCATTAATACGGCAATGCCTCGCAACACTGTTCTGACTTTCCGCTGATATTCCTTTTTCTCATCCGATAAATTTTTGTAGTATCCAATGCTATTAAGATCTGAAATACCTCGTAGACCGAGCCTCATTGAATTAAGCAGGGTATTAAAGTCGCTTTGAAGATCGTCTGCCCAAGGGCTGCAGACCGCCCTTCGTGCGGCAAAAAAGGACCCGCTGAGTCCGACCAGGGTGTTTACCTTCGTTTCCAGCTGACGCAGCAACATCTCATATTTAACATACGCACCCTCCCCACTCAGATTGCCTTGCGCGTCGACAAATCGATCGACGCTGCTTACGCAGCCGACCGTTGAATCATGAAAGGCCTTCACAATGTTAGCAATACCTTCGACAGGAAGCGTGGTAGCCACGTCAGAGAACACCAGCACCTCTCCGCTGGTTTCGCTGACCGCCAGTTTTTGAGCCGCCTCTTTTCCCCTTCGCTCAGCCGCACGAATGAGGCGTACCCCTGAGGACGCATAGGACCGCACGATCTCATCAGTTCTATCCGATGAGCAATCAGACGCAACGACTATTTGAAGACGCTCTTTGGGATACTGTTGGTTGAGACTGTTGTCGAGCTTCTCCTTGATTCGTGATTCTTCATTATAGGCCGTGATGATGAACGAGACCATCGGCTGGATATTCCCAAGCAGGACGGGTCGGCTCTTAAAAACGGATAGCCCAAACAAAATGAGCAGATAACCCGCATAGGCGTAAAACATAAACGCGAGTGAGGCCCAGAATATCCATTCGACAAACCACATCGTCACAAATCCTCGACTCTCTACTTCACCAACACACTGCTGTTGCCATCACACCGTCAATGGGCTCGAGGCGACTCGTGCACACATCGGCCTGCGCCCGACGAATCCAAAGCATGGTGGACATCCTGCGTCTCATCGATACTCTCGACAGCGGCGTTTAGCCGGACCAAATCACTATCGGATACGAGCTCGTGAGTGGGTAGCGTTACAAGTCGTTCCGCAATCATCGTGGACTCAGGCACCTGCTGAGTGGAGAGTGTTCCGGAAAGCTCTGCGATCTGCTTGACCGCACAGGGGTATAAGGCACTGATACCCAATCCTTGCTCGGAGGACCTACGACACAACGCCTCCTTTGCTTGCTTCGATCGCATCAATAGCGGGAAACGAAGATATACCGACTGTCCTCGGCTGGATGGGGTGATGGTCTGCACGTGAGACGGAACTGAACGACGGAACTGTTCCGCATGCTCCACCCGACTGGCGGTTGAACGGGACAATCGCTTCTGCCAGTGTCGCAACAACCCAGCCCGAACAGAATCCATTCGTGTGATCGGGAAATCCGTATAAAATTTGGTGTCTCCGAGTTTAAGGAAGGGAAGTCCAGCCGGGAACCAATAACGCGAAGGATGGATGAGCCATTGAGTCACCGCAACTTCCAACCAGTTTTTAAGCCGTCCAGCAAGGGATTCATCCGGAAGCTGTGCATACTCTTGAGCCAAGGCTTCGCCAACACGATCGTCATTGGTCAGAATGGCCCCTCCAGATCCGCAGGTAATATTTTTGCCCCTTCCAAAACTCAAGAACGACACGTCTCCTAAGGAACCAAATGGCTTACCGTCGCACTCTCCTCCGAATGCTTGCGCCACATCCTCCACCACGAAGATGCCTTGAGGGTGACAAAGGCCAGCAACGTGTGGCACGTCCACCCCAATGCCAAGTAAATGTGTCGCCAGTACGCACAGCACCTCGGAATCGGCCACCTCTGCCAGGCGTCTAGCATCAAACTCGAGTGTCTTCGGGTTCATATCGCAGAGGCGCACTGATAATCCGGCGCGAACCACGGCAGATGGTACGGAGAAACAGGTATAACCAGGCACAACCACTTGGCTGCGGCCGGAGAGTCTGTGCAACACCCGAAGGATAAGCGTGAGAGCGGCTTTTCCAGATGAAACAAACCATACATGCTTGACGCCAAAGTGTGCACGAAACTCGGCTTGGAGGCGGTGCATGGTGGCGTGAGGGCGCACGAGACCGACTAATCCCTCTACGAGATCACGCCAGTCGATCGGTGCGGCCGACGGGGGCAATGTTCGCTGTGCCTTCATGGGAGATATTTCACAATGTGAGGTCCCAACAGATTGGCGATCGGAAGCGGCAGATTCTGCCATACGCGAATCGCCAGCGCATATTTGGGGTTCTGAGGATTCAATTGAGGGACCTGGCGACCTTGTCCCATCCAATAATACCAATAGAGTTGATGCGGCTGAGCCCCCCATTGTTCCTTGAAGCGGTAGGTTCCGCTATCTGGGCTCGATCGGCCAAAGTCGAATACTTGAAACCCTTGCTGGCAGGCATATTCCAACACCGCGCCATATAACATCATATTGGGAGCCAGCTTATTGAAACGTTTGTCCGACGCTGCCCAGGGAATTTCCAAGGACGAGCGGAATCCATACAGAAACCCAGCAGCAACCGGCCCACCCCCGTGAGAGACGATACAAATACGCGCCTCCTTCGGGAACACCTCCAAAATCTTCGCAAAAAAACTTTTGGCATAGACCGGGGTACCCAAATCGCGCATACAGCGCGAAAAGACGGCATAAAATTCATCCAGGCACTCGCTTCCACCGATGCGTGTTGTCATGCCTTCTTTTTGAGCGCGACGAACCTGACTACGTAACTTTGAGGGAAACTGTTTTTGAAGCTCCTCGTAGGTACTTGGAAGCGACAATCGCATGGAAACCTTCCGTTCACTACTAATCCATGAGGTTGCCACGATATGTTGCTGCCGCAGCTCTACATGAGCAAGATTCTTGCGAATCGCGATCTTTTCGATAGAAGCTTCTAAAGAAGCTCGAACCTCCTGATTAGTTGCCAATATGCCGCCATAATTCAGAAAAGGAAGCGAGATCAAGAAACCACCGAATAGTCGGCTTGACAGAATGACCAGTGGGGCGACGCCGACGACTACGCCACTTTCGTTCTTGACCATAAGATAAATCGTCTCGTGTCCAAACACCTCGCTAATCACATTGTTCCACGAGTACAGATGATAGCCAGTACCACACTCATGATCGAGCACAAAGCGATCCCACCCCAGTCGATCTTCGCCAGAACTGCAATTGGTAATGATTAGTTCCACGTCAGGTCCATGAACAATGTACCGAAGGTAGGAAAACAGCGAACAATGGGCGCTTGTTACTCACGGTAACGAGAACCATTGAGGTGTGCGTGGCGTTCCCCCATGCCCTTTAAGTTCTGCCGTTCGCCCTCCTATCACATAGCCGGACACGGCTCTGACGGACTCAGCTATCCTTAGCCGTTCGTCTCTCGTCGACTCAGATGTGATACAGGGAAACACGGGTCCAACCTGAATCCTTTTACGATGCTTCTCTAAATATTCGTCAATGGAACAGATGACGCGAGCTGGGTTTCCCGCGCATACTGAATTGGGCGGTAAGGACCGGCTAATCACCGATCCTGCACCTACTATAGTACGCGGTCCGATCTCGACACCTGGGAGAATCACTGTTCTCGCCCCAATGTGGCAAGACTCGTGTATCCGAACACGACCGACTCTGGTGCCATCAAGGAACTCGTCCATCTGGGCATCATGCGCAAGGATAAGACATTCCTCTCCAAAGCCGCAGTGTGCGTCGATGGAGATCAGAAAGCAGTAATCAGGATCAATCCAAGTCGAAGCCGGAAGCCAGACATCCGCACCCAGCCCCATTCCTCGCTGCCTGAGTTTGGCCCAGCGACGCTCCAATCTCTTCCGGTCGAACTTCTGTTTTATCAGGGATGCGACATCTAACAGAAAATCGATCACTCTTAACACTCCCTACGCGCTTTTTGCTTCAATCGTTCTATGCCAGAGACGTATTGAACCAGGCGAGGCAGCGTTTCCGGAAATCCGAAGCGCCTTACTTTATAGGAACCAGAATTTTCTCTCGCCAGCAAATCAGGATCAGCAAAACCAGGCTCTCCTACCACAGCGCCAACCATTCCCGCGTGCTTCAGAATGTCAGTTTCCCGAGTCCCAAAATCATCCCAGCCTCCATTTGGATAGCAAAAAATCGGCACCGGGCCACCCAATTCCTCCTGAATTCGCGCCCATGATTTCGTGATCTCATCTTTGGCCTGTACGTCGGTCGTCCTGCTAAGGATTGGATGAGTCACCGTATGAGGACCGAAGGTCATTCCTGTGCGTTCACAATCTCTCGCTTGGTCCCAAGTCATGGGCGAAAACTTTTCTGGTGGGACATCAGGAAGCAATACCTCCCCTTCTACTGCTAAACTTTCGATGGCAAGATGTTTGTCGGCATCTGATACCAACTTACACTTTGCGGTAAAGTCTGCCTGTGCAGAGATGCGGTCCGTCAAGGATTCCCAATGGTAATCGATCACACGGTCGGCCAGCCGTACACGAATAGCGTGTCGCCTGGTGGAAGCGAAGATGAACTCAATTTTATCCCACCAGAACCAGAGTTTGCCGTCAACAAACCCTGTGGTAAGGAACGTCGTGACGGGGCAGTCATAGTCAGCGAAAACCTTTGCCGCAACCTCGGCCTGGTCGACGTATCCATCGTCTATAGTAAACGCCACTGCACCTCGGAGCGGTGGGCCACCTTGCATCATGCTCTTCATCACAGAATCGAGTGAGCGGAGGCCATAATTACGTTTCCGGAGAAACTCCAGACCGCTGCGAAGATGCTCTACATCAAAACCGTCTATTCCCCGCTCCATGTGGCGAAATCGATGAAGCATGAAGACCGTCGCGCAATTCCGCTGCAGCAGCCGGCTTAATTTATCTACTCCAGGGAAAGCGAGCAAATCATAGTAGAGATTTCTGGCCCAACTCATTTCAATCGTTACCCCCTCCATTCCTCAAGAAGCCCACATCAATCAACGCGGGCTTTTGCGCATGGCCAACCAATTCTCCTCTTTACGTACGGCCATCCGCCCTATCAAATACCTTTGCTAACTGGCCAGTGAGGTTCTTATAATCAAACAGTGCTGCCTCATCTTTTGATGGAGCGACAATTCTGGCAGGATTCCGAATCAGGTCGGTTAATAACCGCTTTATCGCAGGTGCTTGGTTTGAGCAACATACCCCCAAGCGATGTCGCTCCACCAAATTGAACGTAGCCCCCGGATCGCCGATCACTAGCAATGGACGCTGTGTCGCGATGTACTCATATATCTTAGCCGGAATCTGCAACGTTGACCCCGGCTGCATTGTCAGTAGCGCGTCTGCATTAGCCATTTGACGCAAACACTCTTGATGACTGACCGGAGGTTCTCGCAATAGCACCCCATGCTTTTCAAGGTCCTGTGCCATGCGCTCGCACTCATCACTTCTCACATCCCAAGTCCCAATGAATCGAAGCCTCAGTTGAGCTTTTCCGATTGTCCCCTCCTCTACCAGCTCTAACAGAGCGCGCAGCAATTCCACCGGCGTTCTCATCATGTACATCGTCCCGAAATGGCACACCTCTATTCCCACGCGCGGTAAAGACTGATTACCAAATGAAGCAGTAGACAATGTGAAATCATCGGCATGAAAGCCGTTAGGAATGGCTATGCACTTGCCTTCAATTTCCGGATATATGGTCGTGAGATGCTGCCTTAGTTCCGAGGTGTTTGCAATCACCGCCGCAGCTTCTTGGCATATCTGCCGTTCAAGCCTTTCGGTTTTTCGGATGAGCTGGGGGGAGATATAATGAAACGAAGCATTACCCGCCCAAGGGTCACGAAAATCGACGATGAAGGGCACTCTAAGTCGGCGTCCCAGCTCCCGCGCAGCGACTAAACTTGTCCATGGACTTCCAGTTGCAAACACGAGGTCGGGTCGCTCCACCTCGGCTAAGGATGCTACATGCTTGAGCACAGGTTCCATCCATGCGCTTTGTGGATCTGGGAACGCGAATAGGCGATCAAGAACAAATCTTTTCAACTGTCCGATGTACTGAGAGTTCTTTGACTCATCGGTTTTCACTTTCAAGGCATGATTGCCCCCAGCTGAGATTGGACCATTCCCTCTTCTTCCCACCCAACCACGAATCAGGTTGCGAAAATGGAGCAACCTATCTAGCGTGCTCGTATAAGGGATCGCCTCTACCTTAATCGTAGATGGCAACTTTCCCGAAAGCCGTTCATCGACCGGATGCGCCGGATACACCGATTTTGGTGTAGTCGTTACTACACGCGGAGTCCATCCATACGTGCTGAGGTATCGGCAAAACCCAAGCGGCCGCATCGCACCCGTTGCGGCAACCGGGGGGAAGTAGTAGGCAACAATGAGTACTTTCTTCACAAGATTTACCCTTCCCCTATAAGCCGACCACGCAACACGACAATGAGAGCCAACATTCTACCCTCACGGATAAGGCACCACATGAATACGCCACATGCGGCAAGACTGTTCATCGGATGCAGGAATAACAACGCCAAATAGACGCGGAGCAGACACTAGGCCACGTGTACGTGTTCTTGCCGGAGAATATCGGATAGCAATTCAAATTCAGTGATGTGAAAAAGCCGATTGGCAAAGTCCGCCTCACCCTTGCGATGACGCTCCAAGTCGGCCAGAATGACCTTTGCGTTGTAAATGCCTCTTTCACGAACAGTCTGGCTCGCCAGGATGTCTCGAAGCGGCTCATACAAGTCATGTGCGAACCACTTCTTACTCGCGGTAGGAAACCCCATTTTGTCTACTCTGCTCCGCACGGACTCAGGGATCCTACCCTTCATCCCTTCTCGAAGCACATATTTATTCCATGGACCTCGAACCTTCCACTCGTCAGGCAAGCCACAGACAAAAGACACGAGGCGATAGTCCAAGAATGGCAGTCGGGCTTCCACAGAGTGAGCCATGGAATTTCGATCTTCGATCCGAAGATATAAGGGTAATGGAGCCGATACCACCGATTGGTTGAGTGCCGCAGACAATGCTGCGGAACTTGGCGGAATGTCTTCACTGATAAAATGGCGGGTTAAATCGTCGGAGAACCAAGAATTTTGGCGTATACGGGCTTGCCTCCTGCCCTGAGCCCAGCTGCGGTACCCAGCGATCTTGTACATCTCCCATGAAATGCAGCGGCTTGCCGCCGCAGTCATGCGCGCGCGTGCATTTCCTCCATGTGCTTGCGTATAGGACTTCACCGCCTGCCAGGCAGCGTTCACACGTCCTTGTTGAAGAAGAGACACCCAATAATCTTGGAAATAACTTGAGTACCCCCCAATCGTCTCATCTGCGCCTTGTCCATTCAGCACGACACGAATTCCGTGGAAAGCGGCGAGACGCATGAGTTGATAGCCAACCACAGCCGTCATGGTATGCACAGGTTCGTCCTGAAACCAGAGGACTTTGCGCACATCATTCCAGAGTTCGGCAGGACTGGTTTCCAGCTGTCTCAGTTGGGCGTGAGTTTGAGCCAGGGTATCCGCAATATACTTTGACTCGTCAAACTCCTTGGCCATATAGCAGAAGGCCTGGAGGGACTCCGGTTGCACCCCAGCACTCTCATGACGTTGACGCGCCGCCGCGCAAATGATCGCGGTGGAATCAAGCCCTCCGGAAAGACACACTCCCACAGGCACATCACTTCGCATACGGATGCGAACAGAATCTTCAAAAAGGTCTGCAAACGCCGCGGCGGGATCGGTAGTGACGGTTTGTGGCAAAGCATCAAGCGACCAGAATGACCATTGATGCCAGGTGCCGTCTAACCCAACCTCAAATCCACTGCCCGGAGGCACCTGCTCAATCCCTTCGTAGAAGGTCTCGTGATGGCTGTCCAGACGGCCCTCCAACAGAAATCGGGAAGCCATGCGCCAATTGATCCCTGCCTGTTGGTACCCGGATGCGCGCAGGGCCTTGATCTCCGAGGCAAATTGTATCACCGTGTTATCACGGCTGTAGAATAGCGGTTTGACGCCAAATCGATCACGTGAGCCGAAGAGGCGGCGCTGTCTGCGATCATAAATCACAAACGCCCACATGCCGTTGAGTTTCGGGAGGCACTCTCGGCCCCATTCTCGGTACGCCGCGAGCAGCACTTCGCTATCTCCGCTCGATCGAAACTGATATCCCAGCTGGCGGAGCTCATCGCGAAGTTCGATATAGTTGAAGATTTCGCCGTTGAACACCAGGACATACTGCCCATCCTGACTGATCATGGGCTGATGGCCGGCTTCGGATAAATCGAGAATTGAGAGCCGACGAAACCCCATTCCAACGGCGCCCTCTACATAAATGCCACCGTCGTCGGGACCTCGATGAAGCAAGCTCTTGGCCATCCGCTCCACCGCCGCCCGCTCCACCGGCCGTCCATGCAACCCTATGGCAACTGCGATTCCACACATTGAAGTGATCCGTCTCCTTACAGCTCGTCGCGAATCGATTGCTCCGCGTGAATCATTTCGCGACAACCTGACGAAAATACTCCGTCGCTTTTCTGATACCATCCTCAAGCTCAACCTTGGGCTCCCAGCCCAAAAGACTTTTGGCTCTTGTGATATCTGGTCGCCGGACTTTGGGATCGTCGGCGGGAAGCGGACGCTCTTCGATCACGCTTTTTGAACCGGTCAATTTGAGGATAATCTCCGCGATTCCACGAACCGTTAGCTCTCGCGGGTTCCCGATATTCACCGGGTCGTGAATACTATCGAATATGGCATCCGGCTTCTGGGTGAGAAATTTTGTCCGATCGGTGCGTTCTGCGACGGATTTATCTGATTTCACCATCAACAATGCCACGATACCACGAACCAAATCATCCACATAGCAAAAGCTCCGTGTCTGGGATCCGTCACCAAACACCGTCAATGGCTTTCCCTGCAGTGCCTGCACGATAAAATTCGAGACGACACGACCATCTTTAGGCCGCATTCTTGGCCCGTAGGTATTGAATATTCGTACAATTCTCGTGTCGACCCCGTGGTACCGGTGATACGCCATTGTCATCGCCTCGGCAAATCGCTTGGCTTCGTCGTACACGCCGCGCGCACCTATAGGATTGACATTCCCCCAGTAAGTTTCAGGTTGGGGATTGAGCAACGGATCACCGTACACCTCCGATGTACTCGCCAATAGAAAACGAGCCCCTTTGGCTTTCGCCAACCCTAGGGCCTTGTGCGTGCCAAGCGCACCGACTTTCAAGGTCGCAATTGGCATCTCGAGGTAATCTTGCGGACTGGCCGGGGACGCGAAATGCATGACGGCATCTAGTTGGCCATCCACATGCAGATAGTCACAGACATTGTATTTCACAAAGCTGAACTTTGGGTTGCCAATCAGGTGCGCGATGTTCTCTGCGCGTCCCGTGATCAAATTATCCAGGGCAATAACCTCGTGCCCCTGCCCGACCAGAAGCTCAGATAGATGACTACCTAGAAACCCTGCGCCACCGGTGATCAAAATTCTCATGAGTCGCTCCTCCTTCGTGTTCCCAGTCTATGGCTAATCGAGTTCAAACTCTTTCTTCCAATCTGAATCGCCCTCTAGCGGTTTTTGATCCGCTTTCAATAGTACGCAATTCTCAAGGACCAACACATCCATTTCCGTTCGCATGAAGCACCGGTACGCATCCTCCGGTGTGCTGACAATGGGTTCGCCTCGCACGTTGAAAGACGTATTCACCAGCACACCATGCCCCGTCTTTGCTTCAAACGCCTTCAGTAGCGCGTAGTAACGAGGATTTGTGTCTTGATGCACAGTCTGGACTCTAGCCGAGTAGTCGAGATGTGTGACGGCAGGAATGTCTGAGCGTGGAATATTTAACAGCTCAATTCCCCACAGCCCGTTTTGCGCTGAGCTAACCGGAAGACGTCGTTTTTCGACCACGGGAGCCACGAGCAACATGTACGGGCTATCCGAATCCAGGACAAAATAGTCGGAAACGCGTTCGCGCAAGACTGACGGCGCAAATGGACGAAACGATTCCCGATACTTAATCTTCAGATTCATCACCGACTGCATATCCCTATTGCGGGCATCTCCGAGAATGCTGCGGCCTCCCAGCGCACGAGGACCGAATTCCATCCGGCCTTGCAACCAGCCAACCACCTTGCCTGCTGCCAGCTCCTCCGCTACCCGTGCGTACAGGTGATCGTCATCAAGTCTGACATAAGGCGCGGCGGCCACCTTTAAATAAGCTTCTATTTCTTCATTGGCATGTGAGGGCCCTAGATACGCCCCCTTAATGCTATCTTTTCCTGGAATCACTTTGCGGGGTTGCTGTTCATACTGGTACCAGGTCGTCAATGCGGCGCCCAACGCACCGCCGGCATCACCTGCCGCCGGTTGTATCCACAGCCCCTTGAACGGCCCTTCGCGAAGAATGCGTCCATTCCCGACACAATTCAGCGCTACTCCACCAGCCATGCACATATAGTCCGCACCGGTCTCTCTATGTAGAGTACGTGACAGTCGCAACATCACCTCTTCGGTCACTTCCTGCACTGACCGGGCTAGGTCCATTTCACGCTGGGTCAGTTTCGATTCTGGTTTGCGAGGCGGTCCTCCAAAAACTTTATCAAACTTGTTACCGGTCATAGTGAGACCGGTACAATAATTGAAATAATCCATATTCAGGCGAAATGTCCCATCTGGCTTCACATCCACCAGATGCTCGTATATCGCCTTCACATACTTCGGTTCCCCATAGGGAGCGAGCCCCATGACCTTGTACTCACCGGAGTTGACCTTGAAGCCGGTGTAGTACGTGAAGGCGGAATAGAGAAGTCCGATAGAATGGGGGAAGGGAATTTCCCAAAGCGACGTCAGTGAATTGCCCTGCCCAAGCCAAGCCGACGTGGTCGCCCATTCACCCACCCCGTCCATACATAACACGACGGCTTTTTCATAGGGGGAGGGGAAAAACGCCGACGCTGCGTGGGACTCATGGTGTTCAGAGAATAAGATCTGCGGCAGAGACGTGCTTGTCATCTCTGGGGCATGAACCAGGAATTCTTTTTGAAGCAGACTCTTTAACAGAAGCTTTTCCTTCAGCCATACCGGCATGGCAGCCACGAAGGACTGTATGCCGCGAGGGGCGAATGCGAGATAGGTTTCTAGCAATCGCTCAAATTTCACCAGCGGTTTGTCATAAAACACCAGATGCCGAACATCCTTGAGTTTAATATTTCCTTCCTGAAGACAGTATTCAATTGCCTTATGCGGAAACCCTGGATCGTGCTTCTTTCTGGTGAAGCGCTCTTCCTGGGCAGCCGCAATAATTTCTCCATCACGCACCAAGCAGGCGGCGCTGTCATGGTAGTATGCAGAGATACCCACGATATTCATGCCTGCCCCCGCCGGCCGAAGGAAAGATTGCACACAATCAGTCTAGCACCTGAGTTGTCCCGCACCACACCGAAAAGTTGAAATCGCTCTATATTTCTATGCGATAGATATGGGACCCGAGATTATGAGGCGCTCTGACATTCGTTAATATAGGTAAGATATCGAGAGGCAATCCCCTCCCAGTTATACTCACGACAGGCCCATTCTTTTCCCCGCATAGCAAGCGTTTCTCGAAGCACAGAATCCGTGCACAACTGAATCAGGCCAGATGCCAACGCTTCCGGATTTTCGGGAGGGACGAGAATACCGGTGGTACCGTCTTGCACAATTTCAGGCACCCCATCAACGTTGCTCGCGATGACGGCTTTTCCGCAGGCCATTGCTTCCGCAATGACCAGAGGCATTCCCTCCGCTCGCGAAGCCAACACAAAAACCAGACACGATTTCATCAGTCGGAGCACCTGTTCGTGCGTTTGATTGCCCAGAAACCTGACTTGATCGGAGACGCCCTGCTCCCATGATTGGCGCACCAAATTTTCACGCTCCGGCCCATCGCCTGCGACAACCAGCTGAATGCAGATACCTCGTTGCTTGGCCTCTCGCAACGAAGCAATGACGATATCGATCCCTTTCCTGTGAATCAGATGGCCGGCAGTCAACAGATAATTTTCTGGCAGGGATGGGTCTATGGATCCACCCTTGACAGCCTCTATGACATCTAACGGCGCACCATTCGGCAACAGGTGCCTTCGGTTCAACTGAAAACCTTGGAATGCCGATTCGACTTTAGACAACAGCGTTCGCGAAACGCCCAGCACCATATCGGCTTTCTCCAGCAGGGACCGGACTAACCGTTGTTCCCACGGGTTCCACGAGGACAGATCATGGGCATCGTTCCCCTGATAGGTCACGAACAGAATCCCCCCCCACAGTCGCTTCACGATTCCAAAATAATGCATCGCAGGCAAGGGATACTGAATCAAAATAGCATCTAATCGAGTTCTGCGCGCCAACCACAACAGCCGTATCACTGTCAGGGGAAACCATACGTAATACATGATAACCGCCCGAATCGGATGATCCGCCGACACAGGCGAACGCAGATACATGCCATATACCGGCGTATCGTTTAATGCCTCGATTTGACGGAGGCCATTCTCACGGTCAGCGACAAAGATCGTGACGCTGTGCCCATTTTTTTTAAATTCCCCGGTGAGGCGAGCTACTACAGTACTGATTCCGCCGGTTAAAGACGGCCGCCAGGGAGTGACCAGGAGAATATTCATAGCGTAAGGAGCATCCAGCGCCGCAGTTGTTTCACCCAATAGCAGCTACATCAGGACGGATTCACCGGCAGTTGCTGTGCACGATTCCACATATAAGATTTGGCCAGATCCAGGTAGAGATCAAGACGAAACGGCCATTGTTGGACCAGTTGCCAAAGACGACGACGGGCTACCGCGCCCGAACATTCCAGCCGCTCTAGGTAGGCCAGCTGGCGCTGATTCGTATACAGTTGCCTGTCGATTAGTTGCCGTATCTCACCTCCATGGATTTCTTCAGGTCGATGTTCAGCGAGAAGAATTTCATAAATCCTGGTAAAATCACCCAGCAATCGGCGCTGACTGGACATCAGACTCCCTGCCCTCCACCGATACTGGCCTAAGGGTTCGGGCAAATACCCGACCTCATATCCTTGCAGCACAACCAGAATCCAATGCAAATAGTCTTGGGCAACCGGTAGTCGCAGGTCGAACTTCCCTGCGCGGTCAAATGCACTTCGTCGCTCGAGAACCGTCAAGGTCTGGATGTGAGAGCGCTGCAGTATTTCGCGTAGGCACTTTCCTTGCGGAACTGTTCTTTCGGTTTCCTTATTAAAGCGGGCATACAGCACGCTATCCTGCTCGTCGATCACTGCCACTTCGGTGTGAACAAAACCACAGGAAGGATTGGCATCAAGATACTCGACCTGATGCGCCAGCTTTTCAGGATGCCATAAATCATCGGCGTCGAGATACGCGATATACTCCCCTGTTGCACGGCTGAGAGCCGCGTTTCGTGCTGCGGAAGCCCCTTGGTTCGCCTGTTTTATGTAATGAAGCGCTTCACCATACTCTGCGATCACTGCCTGAGTGCCATCGGTTGATCCATCATCGACGACGATAATTTCAAAATCCCGATACGTCTGCCTTAGCGCCGAACCGACGGTCCGCCCAATGAACCGCTCGCAATTGAAAGTCGGAATGACGACTGATACACGAGGCATCGGGGATGCTTACCCAAACAAACGACCTACGTCACCCTGGCCGACAGCCGGGGTCGCAAAGCTGTCAGTGTTTTCTCCGTCGCCGTTTCCCATGAAAACCACTCGGCCGCAAGTTTCAACGCACCGGCACGAAGACGGTCACGCAGAGCCGCATCGTCCATCACACTCAATAACAACCGAGCCACGGCTTGATGATCATTAGGTTCACACGTCAGAACATTTTCTCCATGGATGAACGCCTGATCCATCAACGGCCCTCGCGTCACAATGATGGGGAGACCATGTGCAACCATCGATGCGAAGGAACTATTGTTTAATTGCACGCCTTCCAGGAAGGGCAAGACACACACATCAGAAGCGTGTAGTAAGAGCGAGGCATCCTCCTCATGAGACTTAAACGCCCCCGTCCATGTCGTCCGTCCGTCTATCTGTAATGTCTTCGCAAGGGTTTGCATCTCATCAAAATATGATGCACCTCCCTGCACATCCAGATCAACTTTTCCTCCGATAAAGAGGAGCTTGGCCTCCGGTCGCTGCGCGGAAACGGTTGCGAATGCTCGCAAGAGCGTTTCAATTCCTTTAATCGGATAGAGATATCCGAAAAACGTCACGACGAAATCCGTCGATCCAACACCTAATCGTTTTCGTCCTCGCTGGCGGGCCTCATCTCCGTCGTTTGAGGCAATAAATAGATTCGGAGGGGGAGGTATCAGCGCAACTTTGTTTCCTACCGGAGGCCACTCCTCGATCAACATGGCACGATGACGTTCGCACAACGCGATGACGGAATCACTATCGCGCAGCAATGTCCCTGAGCTATAGACCACATCTCGGACACCGGCCCAGCACACCATGAGCTTCCGAAACACCCGTGAGAGAAATCCTGTCTTCGAAGGATCGGCTCCGACAAATGCACTCTCATAGCGTGTGACAAACGGCACATTCGGAAAGAGCTTTTTACAGAGGGTAGGAAGGAAGGTGACCATCGGGTGACACTTATACATCAACCCAATGTACATGAGAAACACCGCATCCGGGACACAGCTCTTGAGAAATGTTCGGGCGCGGAACAACTCGGTCCAGCCCCAACTCTGCATTATTGGATGCACGTGAATGTGAGCATCAGCGGTTCCGACATTGCCGACTGAGGTGAGCACATGCACCTCAATTCCGCGCTCGATCAATTGTTTGCACAGATGGTAGGCGTTGGTGGCCTCCCCTGCATGCATCGGGGGATACGCCCCTGAAATCACTAAAACTTTCATGGCGTACGCAGTTCTTCTATTCCGGCTCGTTAGTAAAGAACGCTTAGCTGGGCACATTCACCGTACCGGCCCGCCTAAGCCACGATTCGTGAATCTCCTCAAAAATATGCTTCAAGGTTTTCGTAATACCCCAGGAAGGATAATGAGCCGTCATTTTCCTTAAATTGCTGATGTAACAGATGTGATCGCCCTCGCGATTTTTATCGACATACTCGTACAACATCTTTTTCCCGGAAACCGCCTCGATCATCTCGAACGCTTCAAAAATCGAGCAGCTGTTTCCACGTCCGCCGCCCAGGTTGTACACTTCGCCACTTCGCGGATTCTCGATAAATGCGTGAATGAATCGCGCAACATCAAGGGAGTGAATATTGTCACGGACCTGCTTTCCCTTGTACCCGAAGATACTGTACTTTTTACCTTCCAAGTTGCACTTGACGAGGTAACTCAGAAAGCCATGCAACTCCACTCCCGAATGATTGGGTCCCGTAAGGCAACCGCCACGCAAACAGCACGTTTTCATCCCGAAGTAACGCCCATATTCCTGTACCATGATATCCGCTGCCACTTTTGAAGCACCAAAGAGGGAGTGTTTAGATTGATCGATGCGCATATGCTCGGCAATCCCATCGAAATCATTGGGGGACGCATAGTCCCAACGTTTCTCCTGCTCCACGAGAGCCAGTTCATTCGGGGCATCCCCATATACCTTATTCGTAGACATGTGCACGAATACCGTCCTCGGTGTGTGCTGCCTGGTGGCTTCAAGCAAATTGATCGTTCCAACCGCGTTTGTGTCGAAATCATCGAATGGAATCTTGGCCGCCAGATCATGCGAGGGCTGTGCCGCCGTATGCACGATGACATCCGGCCTGAGTTCCTGAATAAGCGCTAACGCCCCTTTGCGGTCCCGAATGTCCAACTCATGATGTTGAAAGTTCTTCAAATCAGCCTGGAGCCGGCGCTGATTCCAACGCGTATCACCATGCGGGCCGAAAAAGGTCGCGCGCGTGTTGTTGTCAACCCCATGGATCAACCAGCCCTGACCATGAAAATAGGCGCATACCTCAGAGCCGATGAGGCCAGATGAACCGGTGACAAGCATTCGTTTCATGATGTGCTATCGCTCCTTCTCCATCGCCATCGAAACACAACCTGGTCTCGTGAAAGTCGCCCTATCCCCGTGACATCTTGACAGGTCATGGAAAGGGTCTCCATCCCAGGAAACATCACGATCCCTTTGGTGCATAGATCAGCTCGCCGGATCGCCCAGTTTCATCATCATACAAAGCGACAATTTCATCGGGAATATGGGAGAGATCTGTTCCGCGCAAGTAGTCCCTCATCGTGGTCCCCGTGCAGGCTTCATCTACGCGAGGCGCCCCACGCCTGGCCGTAGCATCATCCGTATTCACACATCGAAAATCGATGCTGAACCTGGTCTTCCCTGACGTATTAGGAACGCTGGAATGCATTTGGGCGGCAGAGAACAAGATGATACCTCCGGCCGGAATAATTAATCGAATCTGAGGATCCAATTCGAGTGCCTCAGAGGGGCGTGGAAGCGGCCGCGGATCCTGCTTGATGAATTGCGAGACATGGCCCCCGCGATGCTGTTGATTCCATAAGTAATAATTATATCCACTTGATGTATTGGGGACAGGAACGTTCCAGTAGCGAGGATGAAAGGCCATTGTGTTATCGGTTTGGATATCATAGATGGGAATCCACCAGTTAATTTGAAACATCGGTGCGGAATACCAGGTATCCCGGTGCGGGTGCCAGGCGTAGGCAATCCCTGTCGTCAAATAGTTATCACTGGTCGAACTGCGCATTTTGGGCACATCAAAGTAGGTCGTCCTAAGGTCGCATCCCAATTCCCGCAAAAGTGCCTGAAGATGGCGTTTGGACTCCGGATGATGAATGAACTGCGGCTTTAGCTTTCCCAACACGTCGGCATAGGATTCAACCGACATATGGTACTGAGCTTTTTCAGGATCATGGGGGGCGAATGCGTCCTTGATCAGAGTCTTCGCAAACTCCACAAATGCCAGTGACGACGGCCGCGGCGAGTACACAAACAACTGGCCATCGAATAATCTCTGTCGGCGTACCTCATCAGTTATCTGGGCATCATAATAAACGGTGTTATTCATAACGCATCCCTTCCATGTCTCTAACTCTGAGCCCCTCGCGATTCATCTAAAAGGTTGCAATCCTTCAAGGCACAGGCAGCCGAGTGAATGACTTCGAATGGAGTGTTCGCACGTTCGGCGATATCAAGCAAGGTGTGATGTCCATCAGACAGATTCAACACCCAGAGGAGAGCCATTTCATTCTGGGCGCCTTCTTTCTGCCCTGCGATGGCCCGGTACAACCCACGCTTCCCAAGTTGCGGCTCACAATACGGGTTAGTACTCAGAGTCCGTGCATCGTTCTCCATCACATATATTGCGTGCAAAAGGATCTCCAAGGATTCCTGAAGTGCCTCGGGCAGGACAAATTCGAGGTTATCTGCGGAGGTATGGTATTCTGGATATTCTCCGTGCGAAGTTCGCATAAAGCATCCCACCGGAAGGTTAAAGCCCGGCGAACAATATTGTCGTTCATCGTACCCGTAGGGGGAGAAATCGACCACCCGATGAGCACGGCCACGATGTTTTAAGACGTGCGTGATCGCCCGATCAACATATGCGTTTCCCTGACGGCTTCGCTTATACGTCACGTTGCCTGGATCGCCGACGCCCGTCAGGACGACACCATGGCGAATGAGGTTCGTTCGCTCCCGATTCTGAGCCAACCAGGTGATCGAGCCAATGGTTCCCGGAATAAACACAAAGCGATACGAGTATTTTCTCGCCATTCCCTGAATCACCTTCGCCAGATATGTGGCGACAGCAATACCCGACAAATTATCGTTGCACAAGGATGGATGGCACACATGACACGAGAGAAGGACTTCCTCTTCAGTCGCCCCAGGGAAAAACACCTCTCCATAGCTCAAATGCCCAGGCTGAAGAGACGAATCAATACACACCTCATATTCTGGCTCATTAAGCTCGGACAATTGGCGGTGAGCAAGACAGAATCCCCAATTCTCCTTGTAGTATGAGGTCCTGTAGGGAATCCAATCAGGCCTGTCAGGAAGAGAATGAAGGTGCCCATCGAGATCCTCGCGCCTGAATCTCCCCTTCACGGGAGCACTGTAACTCACGACGTGCAGATTGTTCTTACGAAAGTCTATAACCTTTTCCCCACGAGTTGTGGCAAGGTAAGCGTCTCGAATGTTCCACTCCAGAGGAACCATCCAATCGAATACCTTGGTCCCGCTCGCTACCTCACGGATTTCCAGGGGGATATGCTGCTGAAGATGCCGTAACGTTTCGCGAACACCTTCTCCGGTAATACTCCGGCAAATGGGATACAAACTCGCCATCAATTCGTGAAGCAATTGTCCCCCTCTGGTAACAGCCGATGCTTCATTAATTTCGCCGAAATCCATGACGTGATTACCCTGCATAGTCCGGATAGCTACGGTCCTTCTCTGAAATGACCAGCACCTGGTCTGGCCAGGAAATCCCAAAGCTCGGATCATCCCACCGAAATCCTCGCGCACAATTCGGCAGGTAGTATTCTGACATCTGATACAAAACTTCCGTGTCTGCAGTCAGGGTAAGGAACCCGTGAGCGAAATACTTAGGAATGTAGAGGCTCCGACGATTTTCTGCAGAGAGAAGCACGGAGAACGTTTTTTTGTACGTCGGGGAGTCGACGCGAAGATCCGCGATCACATCATGAATAGCGCCGCTCGTACATCGCACAACTTTTACTTCAGCAGCGGGAGCAACCTGGTAGTGCATGCCTCGCAAAGTCCCCCGCACCTTATTGTAGGACACATTGCATTGCACCAGCCCGGCATCCAACCCATTGGCTTCAAATTCTTTGACGCACCAGCTTCTTGCAAAAAAGCCGCGTCCGTCCTCCAGTCGATCAAGGTCAATCGTGAAGGCCCCCTTGAGAGCCGTCTCCCGAAAAATCACGGTAGCACCTTGACCTCCGGAATAGGCACAACAAACCTTCCTCCCCATTCTCTGACAAACGACATCTGTTGCATCACCTCATCGCGGATATTCCAAGGCAGAATGAGCACATAGTCCGGCTTTGTCTCTTTGATTTTGTCTGGATGAAAAATTGGGATCCGGACACCAGGAAGCAATTGCTCTTGCTTATAAGGGCTCCGGTCCACCGTATAGTCGAGAAAATCAGTACGAACTCCGCAATAGTTGAGGAGCGTGTTTCCTTTGGCTGGAGCACCATAGCCGACCACTGACTTCCCCTTCTCTTTTGCCTCAATCAGAAAAGCCAGCAATTTTCGCTTGGTCTTTTCAACCTGGGATGCAAAGCTGAGGTAATGCTGCAATGTGCCGAACCCCGCATGCTCCTCTCTCTGCCGTAATTCAACGAGACGCGAGCCGATAGGCTTTGAAGCATCGTTGCTATGTCGCGCATAAATTCGCAGTGAACCGCCGTGCGTGGGAAGCTCTTCCACATCGAACAAAGTAAGCCCGTGCTGCGCGAAAACTCGTTCCACCGCAAGCAAAGACAAATACGAAAAATGTTCGTGATAGATGGTATCAAACTGGTTTTCTGCCATGAGCTGCATGAGGTGAGGAAACTCCATCGTAATAATGCCCTTGGGCTTCAGGAGAATCTTCAAGCCTCCCACGAAATCGTTGATATTTGGCACATGCGCTAGAACATTGTTTCCAATCAGCAGATCTGCTCGCTTTTTCTTTTTAGCCAGCTCACGAGCGGTTTTCACCCCCAAGAATTTCACGACCGAGGGAATGCCTTTCTTTTTCGCCACAGCCGCCACGTTCGCCGCCGGCTCAATCCCTAACACCGGTATGCCGCGCTGGACAAAGTATTGCAAGAGGTATCCATCGTTACTAGCAATCTCTACGACGTGATGCCGCGGCCCCAGAGCAAAACGTTCGCTGACTTTTTCAACATAGCGCTTCGCATGGTCCAACCAGCTCTCTGAATAGGAAGAGAAATATGCATAGTCGCCAAAAATGCTCTGCGGACTCGTGAACTCCTCCAGTTGCACGAGTAGACACTCGCTGCAAATATAGACATGCAATGGGTAAAACGGCTCCATTCTATTGGATTCATCCGCTTTGATATATGAATTGGCTAGAGGCGACATACCCAAATCAATGAATGTCTTGTCGAGAGACGCTCCACAAAACCGACAAGCACGATCAGGGCGATAGGTGACAGAACGTTTGAGGGTTGATGCCTGTCTTTTGTTCGTCTTGGATCGAGTCATACGCTTCATTACCATCGCCTCCCTCACCCTTCCATTCCCAGGGTCACTGATACCCATCCAGAGCTAGCTCAACTGACTCACAACTCACACTTATTTCGCGCGGAAAGCATCTTCGGCGCAAAGGCATTCACGTAGAGCATTTCAACTGTTAGAAATCCACCGCAAGTCCTCCGTTAGACATCCTTGCGCCTTGAGATCTTTCAACATATTGAGCCGAATGAGGTGTGAGTTTCGAAACTCACAATCCGCAAATCTCATCTTTTCAAGTCCCAATCTCAGATCTTCAATGGCTGCATGTAAATCCATCTCTGGTTGATATTGGGGCGCTAGACGACGGAATTTCTCAAAGCTCACGCGGTAGGATCGCTTGTCCGGCTGGGCGTTCTGGTTGATGGAAATCTCTACATTGGGGATAGCTTTTGAAACGGCAGCTGCCAAGTCTCGCACCTGATAGTTCCAATCGTCGCTTCCTACGTTCACCGACAAGAATTCCCCACCGGCTTCGGAATTTCGCTGCACGCCCCAGTCGATCGCTCTGGCCATGTCCTTGATGTGGATTAAGGGCCGCCAGGGAGTGCCGTCGCTTAGAATGGTAATCTTCCGAGCCGTAACTGCACTGGCGACAAAATCGTTAAGTACCAAATCCAAACGCAACCGTTCACTCATTCCACAGGCGGTGGAAAACCGCAAACAGGTGACTGCAAAATCCTGACGGGCAAGGTTCGCCAGATCCTGTTCTGCTCCCACCTTTGACTTTGCATAGGCCGTAAGAGGATTTACTGCTGACTCTTCCGTCTTCGCTCCACCTTCCGCAAATCCATACACACTGCAGCTTGAGGCGAAGACAAAGCTTTTGGCGCCTGCTGATCGCGCCTGCTCAGCAAGGGTAATGGCAGCACGATGATTGACATCCAGCGTAACCCCCTCAAACGAAGCTCCCATGGGATCATTGGAGATGGCCGCGAGGTAAACCACCGCATCGACGCCCCTGAGCAGGTCCTTGTCCACCGACCGCACGTCCGAAAATATTTGCGCATCGACTCTGCATTCAGGGAGATAGTGACTGGCAGTCAAACAGGTGGCGAAATACCCCATATCCAGTCCCACGAGCGTTGCAGTTGGATAGGATGCCCGCAAACGCTTCACAACAGTTGGACCGATATACCCCATGTTGCCTGTGATCAGGATTTTCATTGAGCTTCTCTCATTTTAATGTGGCGTTTATCTGCTGACACACGTGCTCCGAAAACGGCAATGAACATGTGAAAGCGGGAGAAACTGCATTCAGTACATGCATTGAATGCTCATCTCCCTCCAACACGAAGTCCATTTCGAGCTTACGCTTCTTGATATCAACAAGTTGTGCCCGGATCCCTGGCTTTCCCCAGGTTTGATAGTGTTCAGGCTTAATTCCCTCAGCTAATTGACTCGCCAACGCAACCATCGTTGATTTTGAGTATTTTGTGAGTTCACGCATCGCGAGAGTCTTAAAATCAAAATTGGACGTCGCCAAAAGCCCCATTCCACGCAGCGCAACCTCAAAAAACTCATCCCAGTGAAAATTGGCTATCCCGCCATAATGTTCCCGCCAAAGCCCCGGAATTGCAGTAGGACCGATCTTGATCTTTCCACTGGCAGCTACAGTGAAATGCACGCCCAAGAATGGATTCTTCAAGTCTGGCACCGGATAAATATTCGTCCGAATGGCCTTCGGAGGTTCGCTAGAATAGAGGTAGAGGCCTTTGAATGGGAGAATACGATAGTGTTCTGAAAATCCAAATTCACGCGCAATACGGTCCGCATAGAGCCCAGCTGCATTTACAACGTACCCAGCGTCAAAAACCCCAGCGGTCGTCACTACTCGCTTCTTTGAGGATGTCAAATAACGAACTCCGCAATGAAGCTGCACGCCCTCGTCTAGCGCGTCTTTCTTCATGGCCCCCATCACCAACATAGGGTCGACCGTAGACGTCGCGGGAGAAAACAAGGCACGTTCACAGGTCTTCACCCGCGGTTCGATTGCCCTGGCTTCCTCCGTTGAAATGGAGTCGAGTGGTATTCCATTAGCCCGTCCCCTACGAACAAGTTCATCAAGACCTGCATGATCGTCCCGATCTCTGGCTACAACCAGTTTTCCGCACTTGTTCAGCGGAATGCCCTTTGCTTCGCAATATTCCGTGAGCAAACGATTGCCCTGCCAAGTAAACTTTGCCTTGAGGCTATCGGGGGAATAATAGAACCCCGCGTGCAGAACCCCACTATTGCGGCCGCTGGCGTGTAGTCCGCAATCAGCTTCCTTTTCGAGTAGATGCACCGAGGATCCAGGATAGAGGCGCCTCAAATGGCGTGAAATATTCAGCCCGATGACCCCACCGCCGATGACGAGAAAATCAGCTTGCACGTTTCCCTACCAAACTTTCCAAGGAGCTTTTCCTGAGTTCCACAGTTGCTCAAGATGCGATTTTTCTTTTAAGGTATCCATGCAGGACCAGAACCCGTAGTGCTTGAAGCCCATCATTTCACCAGCATGCGCCAATCGCTCGACAGGATCACGCTCCCACACCGTATCATCGCCGTCGATATAATCCAGCACTTTCGTACTGAGGACGAAGAACCCACCATTGATCCAACCTTCTCCAGACTCCGGCTTCTCAAAAAACTCCGTCACGCGATCTCCTTCAAAACCAATACGCCCAAACCTGGCAGGAGAGCGAACGGACGTCATTGTTGCAAGCTTCCCATGCGAGCGGTGAAAGTCGAGCAACTTGCTCATATCGATGTCGGCAACTCCATCGCCATAGGTCAGCATGAAAGAATCATCACCACGAAGCCACTTCTTCAGCCGCTTCACTCGCCCACCAGTCATGGTTGTTTGTCCGGTATCCGCAAGATGAACGATCCACTTCGGCTGGTTCCCGTCGTGAATCGTCGTCGCGCCAGTTGAAAGATCAACAGACAAGTCGTTATTAATCGCGAAGAAATTCAGGAAATACTCTTTGATCATTTCCCCCTTATAGCCCAGTGCTACCACGAACTCGGTGATCCCATAGGCTGCGTGTATTTGCATAATGTGCCAGAGGATCGGCTTCCCGCCAATTTCCACCATCGGTTTGGGGCGCAGCACGGTTTCTTCTGAAAGTCGAGTCCCCAACCCGCCCGCTAAAATCACCGCCTTCATGCGCATACCTCCAACAATCAATGGCTCCCGTCATTCATGGATTCGTCAGAATTCTGTTCAGCCACTCTATGTCTTTCCCGCCCTGCTCAAGCGCTCAACCTCCCCGCACCTCGGGACATTCCTAAAAGAGTTCGGAGTAGACTAATCAATAGCGAGAATTCGATCCCAGGGCTTAGGCTGGAGTCCTATTTTCGGACCTAAATCCCCCTAATCCGGATAACACAACCAATAACGTTCGACTCAAGGAAAGAGGGTACACGCGTCTTTACAATACCATTTTCCTAACAAAGGACAGACTCATTCGGTATTTTGGCACCTATCACGCCCTACGTACTACAGGCCAATCGATCATAAGAATCATCTAAGTTGGCGTGCAGCAGCAGATACCGGCAATACCTACACCATAAGAGTAGCACAGCTGGCCGGAAAAGATTTCCTTCTGAGTTGAATGAACTGCCTCATGGTATGGATAGCACCCATCAATTCCTGGCAGGCGACTAACTCTCTAAGTCGTTGGAAGCTGTCTTATTGAAACGCCTGCTGCCTTAGACACCATGAGATGGAGCAGGTTGAATCGAGGACTGCCTTACGCTCTCCCCTTACGATCTAAACTGAGGGGAAGCCCATCGCTCATGTCCGAACATTCACGTTCAACGCAACTACCAGCGTTCCTGCATTTTGCACTTTACTGACAAACGATTAAATCGTCGGAACTATAGCACTGCCAGTACCGCGGCACGCATATTTGCATTGACAGAAATACGGAGCTCACCTCTAGCTAAATAATGCAGCTGAGGCGTTTGCAGGCGATGATGTCTTTCCTGGGGCAGTCCCGGGAATTAGTTGTATAGAATGCATCTGTTTGATTTGAGGAAATACCTGTCGGATGGGGGCAAAGGAGAAATCTTCGAGGAGCGCCCGCATTCGGCCCTCTGTTTTATCAAGATTCATATAGTGTCGGATTCTCGACACCATAGACCCTTCCATTCTTGGTTGGTCTGGGTCAAATTCCCATGGGTGCATATACATAACTAAGGGAGAGCCCTCGCTTTCCAACTTACGAAGGAGGGCGCGCAAAACCGCGTATGGGTATAGCCGGAAGTAACCACCTCCAGCAACAGGCAATCGCACCCCCAGACACTTAACGGTTGAGGGAGGCACCTCCCATAAAAGGCCTGATGTGGTCAATAATTGATGCAGTTCCGGATTCGCAGAAGGCACACCATAACGATCATGCAATACGGGGAAAATACTTGAATCGTAAATATAACCTTCTTCGACTAGAATTTGAGTCGCCCACATTGTGTCCCTGGTGATGGAGAAGCTTGGAGCACGATATCCCAGCACCGGCTGCGAGAGAATGCTCTCTAGAATTCCTTTGGCCTTCCGAATGTCTTCCCGAAACACGACTGGAGTTTGTGAGGTTATCAGTTCGTGTGCATACCCGTGTGAGGCGACTTCATGTCCGGCGGATGCAATTCGACGGACCAAGGACGGATATCGCTCCGCAATCCATCCGAGAACAAAAAAAGTTGCATGCACGCCTCTCTTGTCCAGTAACTCAAGCAATTTTTCAGTATTGACCTGTACGCGACTTTCAAATTGCTCCCAATGTCTCCTCCTCATCGGAGACTCGAAAGCCGAAACCTGAAAATGTTCCTCGACGTCAAATGACAAACAATGTCTAGCAATCGCATCAGGCATAGACCACCTCTACCGTGCGCCTTCCCCCATTAACATAACCTTGACTGTGTGAATGACAATTCTTAGGTCCAATGCCAATGACAAATTCTTCACATAAAAAAGATCATATTGAAGCTTAACGTGCGAGTCTTCCTTTGAGGCGCCATATCGAAAACGGGTTTGTGCCCAACCAGTGATTCCCGGGCGAACGGTATGCCTTAAATCATAATAGGGTATGGTGTTTCTCAATTCCTGCACAAACACGGGTCGCTCAGGCCTCGGCCCGACTAAACTCATCTCGCCCTTCATCACATTGATTAACTGCGGCAGTTCATCTAATCTCCACTTTCGAATCCAGCGCCCAACCCTCGACACGCGCGGATCCTCGCTTGTTGCCCATCGAGCCCCGCTTTGCTCAGCATCCTGACGCATTGACCTGAACTTCCAAATCATATAGGGTCGACCACGTAACCCAACTCGCATTTGTCTGTAAAAAACAGGACCGGATGAGTCCACCTTGATCAGCACCGACAACACTGCTACAAGCGGCAACAGCGCCACTATTCCAATAATTGCAACGACAACATCGAGAGCGCGCTTTAACAGCATTGTGACCAATCGACGACGAAATCCTGTCGAAAAAATAAGCGCGCTGGGCTTTAGATGATCAATAGAAAGACGACCGGATTCCTCTTCGTACAGATAATGTCCATCAACCACATCACGGCCCATAGCCTTCATGTCCAGCAGTGTTTGAACTGGCAACACCGCACGACGATCTTCTAAGCAGACGGCAACAGTATGCACCTGATAGCGCTCCGCGATTTCAAAGAGTTGGTCATACGTACCGATTATGCTGGGATTCACTAGACGCTCACCGACACGACTGGCATCTTTATCGAGGAACCCTACCACTTCGGTGAAGCCGGTACGTTTGGAAAGCAATGTCTGGCAGAGATCTCTGGCTAGGGGGCCAACACCCAGAATCAACACCCGACGTGTGAATTTGGGAAAGCTCACTGACACGGAAACAATTGGCTGGTGAGCAGCCAACGGTTCCAGACTCACCTCTTGTTCGGACTTACTTGAGCTGTTCATGATGGGCTTCGCGATAGTACTCTTGCTGCATGTAGTAGGGAGTTGTGTGAGCGTCTAAACCATTTAGTATGATCCCAACATTTGCGGTGTCACCGATGGCTTTCAGTGCCTTTTGCACTACATCACGGCCGGTCATGCTCGCCTTGACTACGTACGCGAGAAGATCGCCCATACTTGCCAAAACTTGCATATCTGCAAGCGGTAACACTGGCGGAGCGTCGATGATGACATAGTCAAACCTTTCTTTGAGGTCAGTAATCAAATCCGCCAATTGATGCATCTTTGAAAGTGCGAGTGGATTGTCTCCGACAGCTCCTGCGGGAAGAATCCATGGACCCGATTCGCCCAGGCGTTGAACACAGTCCTCAACAACTTTCGTGCCTCGTAAGACTTCAACCAAGCCCGGATGCTGCCACACTCCTGCGTAAATATGTTGCATCGGCCGCTTTAGATCACAATCAATCACGATAGTTCGCCGGTCGAGATCTTTAGCCAGGACATAGCCCAAATTAAGCGCGGTAGAGGACTTTCCCTCACCCATTACTGCGCTGGTGACAACAATAGCCGTGCTTTTCCGGTCACCAGTCATTAACTCAAGACGGGTTGCTGCCACACGATACTGCTCAGCTACGAACGAAAGGGGACGCCACATTGAGACTAACTCCAAACCTGGAGTCGGACTGTGCAATTGCCCATTCTGGCTCCTAGCTCTACCAGTTATTGCCGTAAGGCTACCGGCTGCAGGGTCGTCATCGCCTTTTTGAGTACTACCGGGAAGCAACAATGAGGATGCACGGTTTTTCCCAGAAAGTGCTCGAACCGTCTGCATTGATCCCCCAAAGGCGCTTTCATAAAGAGGGATAGACGCGACTACAGGAAGCCCCAGGGTGATCTCAACTTCCTCAGCAGATCGGAATCCTCGCCCCATGAGTTCCAGACCTACCGCGCCTCCAAATCCCAGCGCGCAGCCTAATACGAGGCCAGCCGCCATAATAATGGGTATGTTGGGAACAACAGGGACAACTGGCGTATAGGCAGGATCCACAATGCTAAACTTAGCCCCCTTACGTCCCTGCGCTAGGCTTTTTTGCATCCCGGCACTGAGCTTTTTATCTAACAGTGACTGATAATTCTTCTGAAGATTTTCATAATCGCGCTCAAGCGTCTTTAGCCTCTGCTCTCGCTCGGGAGTATGCTCCACTCTCCGCTCATACTGAGCAATCTCATTTGAAATATGCGATTGACGACGTTTGACCGCGTCCAATTCAAGAACGATATCGTCTCTTTGTTTCAGCAGTTCGGCATGATACGGATCAATCGCCTTTCGCTTCGATTTTTTAGCTGTGATTGGCTCATCCGCTTCGTCACTTTCAGGCAGGAGATCACGATATTGAGCTGAAGTCATTTCCCTAAGCTTTCTAATCTCCTCCTTGACTTGCACCAGGTCAGGATATGTTTCCTTATACATGGACGAGAGCTCAACTAAGCGCCGTTCCAATTCTTTGATTCTTCCAAGCCGGGGATCTTTATTCCGCTTGCTTGCCCCTCCAACGGGTGAGTCACTCCCGACTTCCCCAGTCTCCTCATAGTCCTTAATCGATTTGTCGATCTGGACTAACCGACTCCCTAAGCTCTGGGATTGCTCACTTTGCGACCGCATATCTTCCTGCAGCCGATCAAGTTTTCGAAGGTTGGCATCTATTTGCTGAGGCAACTCACCCAGATGGAGTTGTTTGAATTCAGAAATGATCTTTTCCTTGGCCTCAAGCTCGGACTTTGCGTGTTTCAATTCAAGCCCGAGGAAATCTTCCGCAGCCTCTACGCCTCGTTCTCGGTCCTTGAGCGTTTCTTCGATGAACAGATCGCTGAGTCGTGATGTCACATCACGGGCAACAATTGGGTCTTCATTGGAAAATGAGAGAGTGATGAAGAGTTTATCCTTGGTAGGCTCGACCTTGATGGAGCCGCGCATCGCCCGAACCGCATTTTCTGACTCCGTGCCATCAGGACGATCTTTTTCATACCCAAACAAACCAAACTCCCCGGCAATCTGCCCGAGCGTCTTGCGCCCCATCACAAACTGCCGAACTTCCATAACACGGTCGTCAAGAGACGGGGCATATCCCATTCCGGCTGGATTTGGCCCACTCACTATTGACTCTTCGATCTTTGCCCCTTCAAACCACATCTTTGTTGCCGACTGGTACAACTTCGGCATCAGCGCACACACCGTACCAGCGATACTCAGCGATACGAGAATCGCGGAAATCACCAGCCACTTTCGACTGACAACTGCTCGCCAATAATCTTCTGGAGACAAGGTGCGCGTGTTCATTTCTTTGTATCCACTCCTCCTGATCCGGACTTACCAGCTCCAGCATCCACAGACGAAGAAGCACCAGAAGCACCTTCCCAAAAGGCACCGGAACGGAAGAAATCACCACGCGGGGCGTAGGCGTATGTAAACCCTAGAAGAATAACATGTTTGGAAAATCCTAAATCCCCCGCGCTGAGACCATTGGTCTGGTTCTCAAACATCAACCACTGATGACTAAGTCTCGCCGTAAAGGTGGGGGTAATGAGATAATTCAAAGATACGGTCGTACCGTAGGTCGTGAACGTGGTGCCAATCGCATCGGAGGTAAAACTACTTCGCGCAACATTGAAAATCCCCTGCGCGGTCAGTTTCTCAGTGATGCCAGCCGCACTTGCCAACGAAACCGTATGCGTATAGATCGGGCCTGCAGATTGAACAAAGCTAGGAAACACACCCACATTATAGAGGAGAGTTATGCGGTACGATCCAGGTGCGGCAATACCCCCGGGCATGTTCATCCCAGAAAGAAGAGGAAGGAAGTTTCCCCCCATGGAGGACGACCCACTCGCCCCTGTCGCCTCTTGGATGTCGCTGCCCAACTTTCGAAGGAACGACGAACCTGAAGCATACGTGAAACTAATGCCTCCAGTTGGAAACATAGTGGCCGGAATTCGTCGTTGCCCGCCGACAGCGGAAGAGTCTGGAATTGGCTCAATAAGCGTCAGCCCTCCATTGAGTGAGGAACTTAGTTCTTTGGTCCAGGCACGTCCCCAACCAACGTTTCCACCATGCATCGTATAGTCGCCGAACTGCGCCTGCGAAGTTTGAGTAAACATATACTTCACGGTCAATGTGTCGATGGCGGTGATTCTCGATGAGGGGCCAGC
>JACCDZ011442361.1_pt1 | contig 66552 bp, 40 predicted proteins | sample 7449551 | NCBI WGS metagenome assembly JACCDZ01 (sample SAMN15323452, study PRJNA562643) | freshwater metagenome | isolation source: river surface water | place: USA:Blue River Watershed | collected 2017-08-18 | reverse complement strand
GAGCGTCCCTCTGAGACATCTACAATGACACCGAAGATGGTTGAGCGTCCCTCTGAGTCAGCCACAATGACAGCTAGGGTTATTCAAAAGCCATCAGAGTCCTCCACTCTCACTCCTACTATGACTATTAGGGTTGTTGAGCGTCCCTCTGAGTCAGCCACAATGACACCGAAGATGGTTGAGCGTCCCTCTGAGACATCTACAATGACACCAAAGATGGTTGAGCGTCCCTCTGAGACATCTACAATGACACCAAAGATGGTTGAGCGTCCCTCTGAGTCAGCCACAATGACACCGAAGATGGTTGAGCGTCCCTCTGAGACATCTACAATGACACCGAAGATGGTTGAGCGTCCCTCTGAGTCAGCCACAATGACAGCTAGGGTTATTCAAAAGCCATCAGAGTCCTCCACACTCACTCCTACTATGACTATTAGGGTTGTTGAGCGTCCCTCTGAGACATCTACAATGACACCGAAGATGGTTGAGCGCCCCTCTGAGTCAGCCACTGTAGCCTCAATTGTGTTTGATCAACGGATATCACAGTCTGTTAGTGCCACACCCACATCCAGTCGCACTCCTCTTCAATCCTATTACGCCCAGTATATCAACAGCAATAAACCCACCCCAACCCCTACACGTTCTATTACACCTTCCAGAACAACCTACCCACACTTCTCTACTCGCCCCACTGCCCCAAGCCGCACAAAGGCCCCTACGAGATACCCAGTAGCATCTCCCTACATACAACTCGTTCCTACGCGCGTCGCTATTAAATCCAAGACGCCTATTGCAATCCCATCAGGATACCTGAAACCTGCTGTTATTGGATCATCGGTGACACTTCCTGGAGCAAATACAACCGCCGTCACACAACCTGCCCAGCTCCAGCAACTCCAGGCGGCCCTTGCCTGTGCGCTAGGAACTCCGCTTGAAAATATTCAAATCACAAATATCACCTACGTAGATTCTACTGGTAAGCCCAACACTGTTGCGTTTGATGCATCGGTTGCACAATTGAATAGTAACGGGTCTGTTGTGTGTTACACAAGTGGTACTACCGCAACACCTGCACCAACTCTTCGTGGGCGCCGCCTACAAATCACGTCAAATGACCAAGTCGTAATTGAGTACGCGATTCTTGACCCGCCGGCCGAAATTCTATTCTCTGACCCAAATACGTTTGTTGATACGGTCACAAATACTGCCGCTATTCAAGACTACGCTGCTGCTATTAATAGCAATGCAGTCACAGTGGATGTCCCTATTGAGCTATTGAGTTATGCCGCTGTGGCAAATGCACCTACAGGTCCTGAAGCGCCAACTCCTTCGGCCGCCCTTAATGGATCAACAATCGCGGGCATTACACTGTGCGTGGTTGGTGTAATTGGAATTGCAGGGGCTATTATGGTGGTACGTAAGCGCAAGGCTGGCCAACAGAAAATCATCACTCGTACGGTAAATGTTGTGGAAATGAATCCTGTTGCCCGTAATATGACACTCAGTGAATCTAGTAGGGCGGTGTATGTTCCAAATCAGGTGCGTTAGGCGAAACGATTAAAGTCTTAAAATATTTATAAAATAATAAACGGAGTGTAGTAACTCCACATCCTAAAAGTTCCTATTGGGACTATTAGGATGTGTATTTTTTTGTGCTTGTGCGGAGCTAGATTCAATGGAGGGGGTAGCAGCTCCCTAATGCGAAGCTAGATTCAAGGGCTAGGGGTCATAGGGGTAGCGGTTCGCACTTGTGCGAACCCCAACGCCTTCGGCGGAGCGCAGCTCCCTTAGTACCAAGCCTCTGTAGGATTTGTGGGAGCAAACATACGCTCCAGACCAGGTGTCCACGCTGTGTAGTCATTGCGGTCGGGGCGCGTGCTCTGACGGGCCTCAAAGAAAGGGTCTAGGCCAGCCGCATAACGGCCCACACCCTGGGGAACCGCAACTGTATCTGTGCCGTCACCAGCGCCGGCCCGCTGAGGCTCCTCCTCGCCTTCATACCAAATCTTCGGCTCCAGGTCGGTCGTCTCATACACTTCAATCACACCATCATCACGCTTGTAATAGGACGGCTTCTTGCCCTGGACCTTATAGACCTTGTCCAGGAGCTTCTTAACGTCATCGGGGTCATACTCCATCATATCCTTAGAGTTCTTGGGGTTATACGTGGCGAGAATCTTGCGCTCCTCGGCTTCCACCTTGTCTAAATCGGGGGGCTGCAGATTAGACGCGTTGATATCGTCGTAAGGGGTCTTCTTAGAGGATGCCGAGCTTCCGCTTTTGAAACCCTCGCCAGTACGTAGTGCTGGCTTTGGGTTAAGCTGGTCTTTCAGACCAGCGAAACCCTCCGTGGTCTGATCCGAGCCCGCCTTGGGATCCACGAAGGGGGCCGCACTGACGCCGAGGCCAGCATTCCACTTGCTCTGCTGAATCTGCTGGACAATGGAAGAAGGCGGGAGGTTGCGGGACCACTCAAACTGCTTGTCAATCATCTTCTTATTCACAATTGCCCGTGAAGCGTCCTGGCCGCGCTCACCCTCCTCGGCCGCAATACGGTCCAACTCGGTCTCATCGGGGTTCAAGTCGCCGAGCAACATACCGCTGCTGCTGGGGTCATCGTAGTCCGAAAGCTCCAATATAGGGGATGTTGCATAGGGAAGCTGGTTATCCACTAAGGGGATTTCAGACTCCGTCGGCTTGTCCGAGACTGCACCGGTCGCTTCATCCTCATACATCACATCACTTCCGCTGGCGCCCCCAAGGAACGCCTTGGAACGGGGCACCGTTGTCGCCTCACTCACGCCCATAATGTCAGGAATGGGGCCGGCTTCCTCGGGGAAGGAGCCTGAGGCGAAATTCTCAGACGAGCGAAGCTTGTCGCTGGATTTTGCATCCGCAAAATTCTCAGGGAGGTACTGCTTCCCGCCCACATACAACACTATCATCCCAAGAACAGTTAGGGATATGAAAATTGGACCTGCGCTAAGTCCAGCAAAGTATGTATATACGCCCAGCCCAATGGCGAACAATAAGAAGATATTCATAACATCCATAATGTCCCTAGTCTAATATGACCCAAGAAAACTCCACCATTAGTAGTATGCGCACAGTTAAACGTCATCGTGGTGGAAAGGTGGCCAAGAAGGCGAAGAAGAACCTTTCTCGCAGTATGCCGCCCATTATTAGCGTCAGCCGCAATGGTAGCGTCACCCCGTACAAGACTGTTACCAGCAAGTCTAAGTCTAAGTCCAATTCCAGGTCCAAGTCCAAGTCAAAGCCCAAGTCTAAGATGCTCAACAATGTGAGTATTAGTGTCCGGAATGAAGCCGACACGGACAATGCCCTGGAGATTATGAAGAACTGTGGAATGACATTTGTCCTAGTATTTTCCAACCGGTGCCCTCATTGTCACTCCTATATGGAAACATGGAACAAGCTGAAGGAGCTCCCGAACCGTGCCCCAATGGTGGAAATGGACTTTGCATCTGAAGAGCCTGGTACGAGCGAGGCTATACAGGAGTTCCTCAATAATATCAAGGGGCCCGATGGTTCCCCTATGGAAGTCAATGCATTCCCTACGGTTGTCAGCGTGAAGAACAAGAACGGCTCCTTAGAGGCAGAAGAAATTCAGAATTCACGCGACGAGAATGCGATGGAAGAGATGTTAAAGAACAACGCGCCCCAGGGTTCTGTGATGGAGGCTGAAAACCCGTCTAACGAGAAATCTCCTGAGGAGGCCACGAAAAATGTTGCAAGTATGAATATTCCTATTGCAACTGCTGAAGAGAGCATTCGCTCAGCCAACGCCTCCCTGAAGGCCAGCTTAAATTCCACCACGCGCCTGGCAGGACTGAGTGGAATCCCTAAGGGTGTCACGGCAAAGCCCGCAGAAATCTCGCAGGCCGCCCTAAATGCCGAGTCTGACAAGTCCAAGTCCAGACCTATTAGCCAGGAGGAGGATGAGGAGAACAATGACGATATATATGAAGAGCCCGTCACACCGGCCTTTACGGAGCCTCCTAGTGCGGAAGTCCTGGACTCTGGTGAGAGCGAGGGGAGCCGTAAGGCGGCACCTCCTGTGCTGGCCGGCGGTGCTCGTATTGGCGGCTCCCTCTATGAAAGCCTCTCTACCTACGCCGCGGGATCACCTGTGCTCGCTTCGCTCGCCACTGCCGCAGCCCCTGCAGCCATCCTACTTGCAGCCCAGCAGAGTGCCGCCCGTCGTGCGCGCATCGGCAAGCGCAAGACTCATAAGGGTGGTGCGAAGAAGCAGCGCAAGCAGACTCGCCGGCGTGCTTAATGTCCAGGCGCACACGGATTTACACCACGACACGCAGGGCACTCCGTGTATTCTGGCTCACTGCGACTATCAGGCTGCACCACAACTTCGTGTGAAAACCTGATGGGCGCTTCGCGTGTCCAACCATACGACTTCGCCATCTTAACAATCTGCTCGTCCGTCGCATCAGGATGGTTCTCACGTAGGACCTCATACACATCCCCACCGTCCAAGTTCTCTCCACAATGACGGCAAATCATAGTATGCTTCTCTGACATTTGTGGTCTGTATATTATTAGATACATTTTCTCAAATTTAAACCCCAACACACCCTACTAGTGTTTGACTATTAGGGCGTGGTGTATGCAATAAATATAATATAACAAATTACGTGGCCCTGAACAGGGCCACTAAATCTTATTATCTCCGTAGGGGTTTTAGGGGAGCGGGACGCTCCCCTACAAAATTGATGTCATCGCTGCTGCCTAAATGAAGATACGTGACGTTACAAGCAAAGAGTTATGTCACACCCAACATCCAAGCCAACAAGCCTAACATTCCAAATCCTGGACACCTTTACCCGCGATGAAGCAGTCATTGCGGAAGACGGGGAAACTCGCGAGGTGGCCTACGATTCTGGTGCAGAATCTGACGATTCCCTCGGGGGTCGTGTGCAGAAAAAACAATATGACGTGACGCATCGCAAAGAGATGATTGTACATTTATTCGGTAAAACCGCGGCCGGCAATACGGTCCGTGTGGATGTGAAGGGATTCAAGCCATTCTTCTACATCCGCATCCCATCCCGTGAATCCCGTGGGGCCGCCTTTGAGGCCATTCGGCGTTACTTGAAGGAGGTGAAGATGCGGCCCGAGACGTACGAGCTGGCCTATGAGGAGAAGCAGCTGTTCTTCGGCTATCACCGTGAGAAGAAGTATCCGTTCGCCCGCATTACAGTGGCCTCTACATCAATGTTTCGGGCCCTGCGCGGATGCTTCTTGGACTACGAGACATCCAGGCCGGCCCTGAAGTTCGGCAAGAAGCTCGGTGTGCCCTTTAAGGAGGCCCCTGAGGTGTTTGAGGCGAATCTGGATCCTATGCTGCGGTTCTTCCACTTGCGCGGGATTGACCCTTGTGGGTGGGTGACAATTAGTGGTGTAGAGATGCCGGCGGAGGACGAGGGGATGCAGGTGGAGTGTGATTGGCAGGATGTGGGGCCTGCGGCGGGTGCAGTGGCACCTTTCGTGGTGGCGAGTTGGGATATTGAGTGTTTCAGTGAGAGCGGCGATTTCCCGTTGGCCAAGAAAGGATATATGCGAGTGGCGAAGGACTTGCGTCTGCACGGGGCTAATCTGGGTGGCGAGGAGTTGGTGGGACTCGTACAGGACGCCTTTGAAGGAAAGGGACCGCTGACGCGCATCCAACCTCGTGGGGCTCGGCCTACACGCGAACAAGTAGGGAAGTGGCTTGGGACTGAGGCGAATCTGCGGGCACTGGCGGAGGGCTGTGATGCGGCGAAGCCCAAGGACGATGCTGTGAAGGGGCTCGCACAGTTCCTGGATGCCACACTGGGGCGTGTGGGCCGTGTGCCGTTGGCCGGCGACCCCGTGATTCAGATTGGGACTGTGTTGGCGGTAGCGGGGCAGCCAGAGAAGACGGAGCGGCACTGTTTCGTGTGGCCGTCGTGTGACCCGGTGGAGGGCGTGGTGATTCACGAGGCACGCACAGAGGCCGAAATGATTAAGGCGTGGGGTGCGTGGATGACCGAGCGGGACCCTGATATTCTTATCGGCTACAACGTCTTTGGGTTTGACGAGAAATATCTGTGGGACCGCGCGGACGAACTCGGTGTGCAATACTCTGAGGAAATCCAGGGCTTGAATAGGCTTGTAGAGGACGGGGGCGAGATGAAACTGGAGGAGAAGTTCTTGTCATCATCAGCGATTGGCGATAAGAACTTGTATATGTGGGCCACACAGGGTCGCCTGCGCGTGGATGTGATGTTCTACATCTGCCGCTCTACGCCGTTGCCGTCTTACAAGCTGGACGAGGTGACCAAGACGTATATGTCAGGTGGGCTATTAGGGGTTGTGCGAGAGGGGGAGGAGCTCGTGTTGCAGGTGAAGGGTGCGTGGGCCGATGCGCGCCCTGGTCGTTACGTCTGCCTGCTGGATGAGACGGGGGAGTCGCTGACGGAGAAGATGCCTATCTTGGGGCACAAGAAGGGTGAGTTGCGGGTGCGCTGGGTGGGTCGGCCAGAGGACGACATTGAGGATGAGGCGTGGAAGGACGCGACGCAGTGGGTTATTGTGAAGGACGACGTGTCGCCCGCGGAGCTCTTCAAGCTCCACACAGGGACGGCGGCGGACCGTGCTCGTGTTGCGGCCTACTGCGTACAGGATTGTGACCTGGTGCTGGACTTGTACTACAAGCTGGAAATCTTCAATACGTCAATGTCAATGGCAAATGTTTGTACGGTGCCTGTGAGCTACATCTTCACGCGCGGCCAGGGCATTAAGATTGAGTCGCTGATGTTCAAGGAGGCGTACCGTCGTGGGCAGGCGGTGCATGTATTGCCTGCGCCAGCGAATCGCGGTGCAGCGGGTGGCGGTGAGGACAAGTATGAGGGTGCGATTGTGTTGGAGCCGACGGTGGGCCTGCTTGGGGCGCCCGTGGGTGTGGCCGATTTCGCGTCGCTCTATCCCTCTACGATTGTCAGTGAGAACATCAGTCACGATACGCTGGTGTGGGTGAAGGATTACGACCATCAGGGACGTTATATGAAGACGGCCTGGACCTGTGGGGATAGTGAGGACTACGACTTGCCGACCGAGATTCCCTTTACGGACATTGAGTTTGACTTGCTACAGGCCGACCCGACGGATACACGAAAGGACCCGCGAAAAATCTCGGTCGGCAAGCGGATTTGCCGTTATGCACAGGACGCAAAGGGGACCGTGCCGCTGATTATTGAGGGTCTGCTGGCGGCCCGTAAGGCGACGCGGGCCCTGATTCCGAAGGAGACGGACCCACTCAAGATTTCACTCCTGGATGCGCAACAGAATGCCTACAAAATTACGGCGAACTCGCTGTATGGACAGTTAGGGAGTAAGACGTTCAAGCTGCGGCTCCAGCACTTGGCCGCGTCGGTCACGGGCTACGGGCGCAAGCAGATTATGTTCGCCAAGGCCGTCATTGAGCGGTTCTACGGGCCCGGGTCTGGGAACAGTTTCTGCAAGAGTTCTGTAGTGTATGGCGACACGGACTCACTGTTTGTGCAGTTTAATCCACTGAACCCTGAAACAGGCGAGGCGCTGACGGGCCGTGAGTCGCGCATTGCGACGATTGAGCTAACGGGGGAGGCGGGTCACTTGGTCACACAGGTGTTGAAGGCTCCTCACGACTTTGAGTTTGACAAAGTGTATGACCCACTGCTGATGTTCAGTAAGAAGCTGTATGCCGGCCGTATGTTTGAGAATGAAAAGAAGCCCGATGACTTTGTGTATAAGTATATGGGTATCTCAATTAAGCGTCGTGGAAATGCGCCGATTGTGAAGACGGTATATGGTGCGGCGATGAACACGGTGCTGGAAAAGCGGGATGTGGTGGGGGCGGCGGAGATTGTGCGGCGGGGCGTGGCGGACTTGGTGGAGGGTCGGACGAAGATGGGCCAGCTGATTATTACGAAGTCACTGAAGGCCGAGTATGCCTGTACGCCACCGGCGCACAAGGTGTTGGCAGACCGCATTAAGGCACGTGACCCAGGGAATGCGCCGGCTGCGGGGGACCGACTCCCTTACGTGTATGTGCGGCCGCCGATTGGACAGATTGCGGCGAAACTCCAGGGCGAGCGCATTGAGACCCCGCAGTATGTACGCGAGAAGGGACTTGTAGTGGATTATGAGTACTACATCCAGCACCAGTTGAAGAACCCTATTAGCCAGATGTTTGGAATTCTGCTAGAGCAGATGCCAGGGTATTCTCCGATGCTGTTGCCTGAGGGATGGCGAAACTTGGATGAGGACAAGCGGGTGGCAATGAGGGAGAATGTGGCGGCGAAGCTCCTGTTTGGCGATGCACTGGCGCGGATTGCAGAGGACAGTAAGCGGGCGTTTGTGGCGGCTATGGGTGGGCCGAAGGCCATGGGTGGCGGGCCAAAGGCCGGTGGTGGTGGGGCTGGCCGATCAACACAGATGACGTTACGTGGCGAACCGGCGAAGGAGACGACGGGCGAGATTCGTTACGGAGTAATGGGGACTGTTAAGGGTATGAAGGGTGGACCAGCAGCGCCACCAAAAGTTCAGACGAAGATTTCGGACTGGTTTGCCGACGAGGCGCTGTTGAAGTTGCGGCGCAAGAAGGCAACGGCGAAGGAGAAGTTGGAGCTCGCTATGGAGGCCGAGCGGTTAGCTGAAATTGATGCGTAAAATACCAGCATAATAGTAGAACCTACATAATGTCTGTGCTTGCAATGATGTTATTGTTTATTGCGCTTCAGCCCGGCATACTCCTCACCCTTCCTGCGGTAGGTCGTCGCGTATTTATGAGCGGCAAGATGAGCGTGCAGGCGGTGTTTGTGCATGCGCTTGTGTTTGCTGTGGTGCTGCATTTTTTACGTCGCGGGGGGTACTTTGAGGGGTTCGCCGCAACCGCGGCATCCCCTACTGTTGTGAAGGAGACTGAGGCATTTGCAAAGGAGCTCGGTGCGCCTACTATTGAACCTAAGCGGTTCAATGCTATTGAAAAGCGTGTAACTATACAACTTAACAACTTGAGAGCATCTGTTAAGTCTCATAAGGAAACACTAGAACGTTACGCTGGTAAGCGTGTCTCTGAAAGTATCAAGAAGATTCTAGATAATAGATCTGCAGACCTCGCAAAGAAGAAGGCCGAGATTGCGTTATATGAGCCTATTGAGAAAATGTTAGCCAATAAGCGTGCACAGTTAAATACTATGATGCAGAAAACGATTACATCCGTGTCGGCATCTTTGCCACCTGCTGTTGTATCACAGTTGAAGCAGTCGGCATCTCAGTTATCTCCATCTCAGATTGCGACTCTTCAGAAGGTTGTTGTACCAATGGTGAGTTCATCCGCTTCCCCTTCTTCTATTTTAACTGCTGTGAAGACTATTGTTCCTAACATTTCTATCCCCACTATGTCTGGTTCTGCAATGCGTGGGATGATGTCTGGTTCTGGAATCCCTGGTATGATGTCTGGTTCTGCAATGCGTGGGATGCCTGGTATGATGTCTAGTTCTGCAATGCGTGGGATGCCTGGTATGATGTCTAGTTCTACAATGTCCATTGCCCAGGCACAGGCAATGGCTGCACTTCGTGGATTCAAGTTCTAAAAACAATAGGTATACTAGAACTGTCTAGTATGTCAATCTTGCATTATATGATTCTTTTTGTACTATTACAGCCCGGTCTGTTGCTGACGCTTCCTGCAGTTGGCCGGCGCGTATTTATGAGCGGCAAGACAAGTGTGCAGGCAGTGATGGTGCATGCGCTCGTATTTATGACAGTGGTGTATTTTTTGAAGCAGTATGTAACTGAAGGATTTGGTGCTGAGATTGATATTAATTTGATTACGCGTATATTGAAGAATGGTGAAGTAAAAACGGAGCAGGATCTATATGAACTTATCCAGATGCCCTCCATATCAAAGACTGGACAGAACTCTGCAAATGCAACTCTTGGTATAAATGCTGGGTTGAATAACAAGTCTGCTGCAATTAAGAAGGCATATGTAGATGGTAGCAAAGCACAAGGATGGACGACATTAATGAAAGAGAATTGTGTTCGGTTATCAAAAGATGATAAACAAATGAATGTGAGCACTTGTCAGAAAAATGTTGATAAACACATTGCAGGTAAGAAAGTATTAAAAGGTAAAACTAAAGCGGTGTATGAAACTAAACAGTAGTAATAAACATACATAAACCCCATTGGTGATTTCTAAGCAATCATAAATGGGAAATACTGAATCGTTTGTAACAACACCACTGCCCCCACAGGTCCCACGGGAGTATTATGCACTCAGTGTTGCCGAGGCGCGTGTGGCTCTTGAAGAGGCCGAAGCACAGGACAATTACAGGTGGCGGTGTGCTTCGTGCACGGCGAACACGGCGGCCCGACGGCTAATGGACTACTCGCCACGCGCACCAGAGGCCGACTTTCAGTACAAAATGATGGTCGCCGGCGAGGCAATGCCCAGGTGGCTGAAGCGCGGAATGCCTGTGCGGTTGCGTGTGGCAACGCTGGCAAACTCGGCGGATGGTGGAATGCCCCATACGCGCCCTGGGGGGCTTGTGTGTTTCCCGCAGTATTTCCAGCTGGAGGGGGCGAATGGCCAGACGACATTCACACACGAGTGTATTCACGTTCATCAGCGCGATCACGCGGCAGCTTGGAACAGACTCTATGCGGATGTGTGGGGGCTAGAGCCCTACACGGGCGATATTCCTGAGGAGTTAGCACAGCGCCGGCGTTTCAATCCCGATACGCTATGGTCAGGACTCTACATATGGCGCCAGCGGTGGGTCACAGTGCCAATCTATACTCGCCCAGAATCTCCTGCCCTAGGGTCTATTAAGGTGGCGTGGTATGATGTGAAGAGCGGGGAGTGGCAGAGTTTTGCGCCGCCCGAGTTTGAAGCCGACTTCGGGCAACTCTCGGCGAGCGAGCAGGAGCACCCGAATGAGTTGGCGGCGTACTGGCTTTCGGTGCCCGCAATGGGTCCCGTGGCACCAGCACGGGCTCGTATGGAAGCGGCTGTTGAAGAATTCTCGCGTTAGAGATATATATCAGCCGAGGACAATAGATGGATTATGTTAATTTGAGACCCTACGGTATATCGTATGCGGGTCCTTTTTTGGGTGTGAAATATGTGAGTGATGGATTCTTGCCTCAAGCCGTACTTCTAGCTGATTCTGATGTGCAAGAGTTACATATAACGTGTGGGAATTTATACAAGCATCGTGTTATAACTCCGCGCGAGGTAGCATTTAGTGGGAGTCACGGACTTGTAGAGGTGGTGGAAGTGGTGGAAGATGATGGAGTTGGACTCGTGGAGTCTGAGAAGGCCGAGGCCGAGGTGCTCTTCCAGAAATCCTCAAAGGACGGCGAGTCGTTGTCGTGTGAGGCATTTTTTCAGGTCGCTGCGCGGACTGTATTAGCTGAATATGGACTACAGGGGGCAGTGGCGGAAATACGCGATATTTTCCGTGATGCCCGTACTGGGCGTGGTGTATTTACGATGGTTCCATTTCAGGACATTCAGTTATTTAGTGATTTACTGGCCTCGGGTACATTGACGGAGGCGGATGTGGTGAGTGTGTTAGGCCAAGTGGGGGTACTATTATGGATATTGGGGGAGCGGTTGGATATGAATCATCGTGATTTGAAGACAAACAACGTGATTTTATGTGCTGGGGACGGCCTGGAGGTGGCGTGGGCGGACCGTTTGGTATGTGTGGGAGGTCGGTGGTCGGTGAAGTTGGTGGATTTCGGATTTGCGTGCGCAGGGTCGGGTCGGCGGACCTTGGTGAATGCCACGGGATTTTTTCCTATGAGCGACCCGTGCCCGAAGACGGGGCGTGACCTCTTCCAGCTCTTGACAGTTATGTATATGTGCGAGGGATTTCGTGCAGGAATGTCGCCGAAGTTACGCGACCTCTTCAAGAAATGGCTGACGATCCCCGGACGGGATTACATACAATTCTTGGAGAATATGGGCGAGCGGGGTCTGGATTGGGTCTATTTCTTGCTGGCTGGGCAGTCATTTTCTGCACCGACGTGTGTGCCGGCTGCGGTGCTGGCTGATTTGACGGCGGCGTATCCTGAGATTGTGCGGGCATAAGTTTAGAAAATCTGTAGATAAAGTAATACGTGGGTACTGTAATGAGTATTATATTAATATTGATATTGCTATTTATTGGCCTACCAATGATTGGCACACTTATAATGACAATGTTTGGAATTGCAATTTGGATATTGAAGATGCTGTGGGGGCTTTTTACGGATGGGTTTGTTGGCTCCCAGCAGCCCATTGATGGGTTCATTGGCTCGTCATCATCCGATAGTGGAGCGGCAAGTTCGGTTGCTACGGGGGCCCTAATGGGTCCTTTGGGTGTGCCAATTGGAACTTTATGTGCAAGTCCCGTATCGCTAACAAAGACGACTTTTAGTGGTGGTGTGCGGGAGTTGAGTGAAAAAGCGCAAGATTGTGTGACAAATTACGGGCGGTTTTCACAAGGCGGGTATTTAGTAAATACATGTTTGCTGTCGCAAATGTATGTTAAGAGCGTGCTTCCATTATTAGATGATACACCAACGGAAGCAGATGCCGCCAAGAATTTAACTGCGGGACAAAATCTCACGGCGGCATTTTGCAGCGCCTTGCCAGATTTTGAAAATGATTTGTATGATGGCATTGTTAAAAAATTCAATGCGTATGAAAGTGCTATGAACACGCACTTGACAACAGTGTCACTGGATTATAAATATAATATACCGTACCTATTATCATCGTCTGACTATAAGGGGGCTGCTGCGCTAGAATTTAATACAAAATATCCGTCTGTCAAAATCCCTAAAAGTTACACGTGTGCAACATTTAATGGCGATGAGCAAGGAATTATAAAGACGTTGAAAAACCGTATATTTGGAACGCCCACGGAACGCGATACGATTGCGACGACTGTTACAGCAAATCTATGTACAGCAAAAGGCTGGGGTAATGGTGCAGAGGCTTCGTCCTATAAGGGGTGTGGTGCGGGCTGTTTGGGGTGTTGCCGGCCTTCAAGCGAGGAGTTGCCGGCGGCTGTGGCGGCTGCAGTTACAGGTGTAAATGCTGTGAAGGCCGATGGAACTGTGGCGGCGACTGGGACAACCGTAGATGCAAAGTGCCCACAGCCTGTGCTACGCGAATACACCTTGAAGCGGAAGCCGACGGTCTTCAAGAAGGTCCGCTCTCCGACCGATGCGCTCTTTGAGTGCTTTGAGGGCGGAGCTGCGGAGAGTGGGCAGCGGCATTTGGATATGCGGGAGGCGGCACGGGCAGCAAAGGCCGATAAGCGGGCTACGCTCAGACAGCATATGTGATTTTCCGAGGACTACAGTAAGAAGGTGTAGTATGAAATACGCGATTGCTATAACAGTAATTATATTGATTATACTACTATTATGGCGTGTGGTGGGCTGGAGCTCACGCGAATCATTTGCAGGGAGCGGTGTTGATATTGCAGCATTTTTGACAGCACTAGATGAATACAATGCTATTTATGAATCCACGTGTAAGGGCGCAACGGGTGGTGTTGTATCAGACAAGCGGTGTATTGCATATGATGTACCCGCTGGTGGCTCCCCTACGCAATCCTACAAGCCCCCGCGTCTTCCTGGTGCAACGGGATTTAATACTGCGGTTAAAAATTGGACGGGCGAAGGTGCATTTCCTGCATTGACAGCGGTGGATTTTGGTGCAAGGACTCCTAATGTGGTTGTGATGAGTGATAAGAAAGAGTTTATATTTTATGCTGCGGCGCCCATATATGATGGCACAAAGGGGAATTTGCGGTTCAGTAATGACAGTGCAATAAATACTGTGCTGACTCCGTGGGAGCAGTGGATAAATACTCAGTTGCGCGTTTGGACAACGTCTGTGGGAACTCAAACGCAGTTTGGAACGTACATTGAGGTGGCTGGTGAGAAATACAAATTCACAAAGGTATTTACAACGGCTCAATTACCACTCAAAGACGCGCTATTTGTAAAGGATTTGAAAACGAAATCGCAGATTGGCGTGTCATACACAATGACGGCTGCGACTCAGAATTTACGATCAATTGCTGGAACAGATTTGGAGAATAGTATGGGTGTATTTGAATTGCTATTAGAGACGCGTATGCAGACTCAAGATGATGTAAATACTGCAGTGGAGGCGAAGGTGCCCGTTCCTGTAAGTGTGAGTAGTTCGGCTGTTGTGGCGGTGGCGTCTTCGTCGGCGGCTCCTGTGGCGGTAAGGCCTTCTACTGGGGCTGGTGGGGCCGGTGGCGAACGCCTGGATTTACCTGAGCTGACCTATTACGAGGACGCGTGGTTTCGCAATCGGACCTTATTTGCGAAGATGTTGAATTCTGTACGAGGGGCTTCGGCGGAGGCGAAGTCATATGCACAAACGGCTGGTGCGGGGGCCGAGGGGCAGACATACGAGCTGACGGCGTTGAAGTTTTTGGAGCTGGATAGGTTGATTTTGAAGGGGGCGACGACCAATGGAGTGATAAATGTGCAGGCGTTACAAGGATACAACTTGGAGGTCCCGCATCCGTATGACCCGGCGATGTATGATATTATGAACACAATGGAGGAGCCCAGTAATGCGCCGATTGGTTTGAAGTGTTACGACTTGTCCGATGTTCAGAAGAAGATTATTACATATTTGTCATCGCGGCGTTATGAGAACTTGACGACGACGAATTTGCAGTTACTGGCGAAATATCGTACAAATATGTGCGCGTCGTATGGATATTACTCTAAGGATGGTGTGGCGAGTTGTGCGTGCGAAGGATGTTGCATTCCAGTGGATTACAAGACGACGTTTGGGCGGCGGTCTGGAAAGACTGCTATTGCTACAAATGTGGCGGCAATGGACGCAGCGGCAAAGCAGGAGCTCGGTTCGGGCGACGAGGATACGTGTGTGCAGTTCAATCGGCCTTATCGTTTGAAGCGGCGGGAGTTACCGTTAGGGGTGGATGAGAAGGATGTATGTGTAAAGGAAGGGTTTAATACACGGACTTTTACAGAGGATGTGGGAGCGGCCAAGGCTACGGCAGGGCTTATGAAAGGCTGGCGGCTCTTCCAGCAACGTATGGTGCCGGCCTATTTGGATGGCGAGGGCTTTCTGGGTGCAGATGAATGTTTAACACCGTCGCTCCCGAAGCCTTACAGGCTGCTACGTGGAAAACCGAAGCTGATGACCTGTGGATAAATTACGCAGGTTTTTAATGTCTATATACAGTAATATGTATGTGTATCTTGCACTATTACTGGGTATATCTATATTGATAGTGTGGGTGTATAAAAAGTATATAGTGAAACCACAAATATCAGAAGGGTTTGGTGCAAATAATACACTTGATTGTTGGACAACAGTTGGCGCAACAAGTTGCAATTATCCTAGTATAAATGGATTAGCAACACTACCATCAAATAACGTGATATTTCCAATCAGAATTAAACAAAATTATTTAGGTTCTTATGGAAAAAAATTCTGGAACGATGATAGAACTTGTGATTTAGATACAAAGCCTGGTTATAATTATGACACTAAAACAATAAATACATCATATTTAAATATTAATTCTTCGTCGTCCATTCGTAGATTTGTATTTCAATCCATACCTACAACTACAACTGCCGTTTCTTATGCTGGTGGTACCGAATACGATGCTAAAGCTATTAGAGGCCTATGTGCTCGTGATGTTCCTTGGAAAGAAGTTAAATTTACCGAGCCAGATGGCGGGGCAAATCTCAAGTGGTATTTTATAAATGATATCTTATTACCTGATAATTTAGGAAATTATCGTCCTGCAACTGAATCTGAACTAGCGTGGTTAAATATGAATGCGTCACAAAACACAGGGTTGAATTCATACATAAAACCCGCAACATCATTGCAAGATTATAATGAGAATCAATATATGTTTATTGTAGGTCCCAAACCAACAAGTACAACAACATTATTTACAATTACAAAATCAATTGGTGTTCGTAATGTATTACCAGAAACGTTATGGCCTAGTGTAACATCGTTACCATCTACACATGTAATGTTTAGTACTCGCTTTGACGTATCTATTACATGTGAAATTATTGGTGATTTTAAAGATATGGAACTTACTTCATCTATTGCAACATCAATTACATCACCATCTAATGTTGAAACTGAACTATCAAACATTTGTAAACAAAATGATATAGATATAACAATAACAACAACTACTACTAATAATGCCTTTAAAACTGCAGATACTATTAAATCTGAACTTAATACATTAGCAACAACGTATCCATCATTAAACAATATAATTAAAAAATATATATTTTATGGCACTAAAACATATTCACGCGGCTGTGATACTGCAACTTGTAAATCAATTATGCAAAGATTACAAAACACCTACACTGCATATAACTTGCAAAATATAACAGACTGTGCGGGTTGTTTAAATAGTGACTATACAGATATATCTGGGTTATGGACATTACCCGCTTACGGTAACGGTATTGTACAAACATCAATGAATGCAGCAAGCGAAATTACAATGTCCTTTGTTGCGTCTGATTTTACTCGCAATCGTGCACCGAAATACGACACACCAATGTATTTACCAGCCCAAATAGTAACAACAGATGAAGAATATGTGTGTCAGCTATTTCGTGTAAATCGCGACGCAGGCTGGACGGGTAATTCTACAATTACAGATATAATAACATCAAATGCAGACATACTTTCTAATCTCGCATCAAGTATATTTACGATTCCAGCCCGCAAGCGCATTAATACATTTACAGTCAATCTAAATACACGTACAATAACATTTCCTGAAGCAATAAATGGGACATTTACATTGCCGACCAACACATTTTTCTATCACACTTACACCGCCGCCGATAGGGATAGAACTGGAGCGGCCATTACAGCTGACCCCATATACGTAGTGCGTATTTACAAGCGGCCACTATCTGGTACGTGGAATACAGATAGTGGAAATGGTGCAGTAAAGGATATTGCATTTGATGGTTTCTTCGTTGTAAAACCACGGAAAATCACAATGGCTCGTGATAGTACGCAAATGTATAAATACACTGCAACATTTACAGATACACAAACAAATACAAATACTGTCAGTCTTCCAGCCGGTTCTTATAGTATAACACTGAAGGCGCGTGATGCAGCAGGTACAGGAATACTAGTACCAGATAAAACGGTGACTATAACAGCGGCTGGTGCATTTACAGGGTTTGATTTAAATCTATCAGGTCTTGGTACGCTAACACTCAACGATACAGCTAAAACAGCAATATCAATCAATGAAGTGTATGCATTACGTACTGGAATACAAAAATTCACAATTGAGATACGTGCCACCGCTACTGGAAATCCTATATTTGCAATGGACCCTATATCACTGGATCAATTAACATACACAGCTGGATTACAAACTAATAGTACAAATTATGATGTGATATTTGACAAGGGATACTCGTTTGACGTATCTGGTACATCAATGGAACTTACATTTTATTTGAGTCATACAAAAACAACAGCAACAGCCTATGCAACATTTAACAATATAACATCTGTGCGAGGATTCCGTGTAAAATTAAATACGACTGAAACTGGCACGGGGTCATTTGTATTTTTGACAACTAACTCTGCAGAAATTTCGGCGACTCTAACGCCTTTACCAATTATATTTACATATGATACTATTACTGGGCTTGCTGTAGATATTCTTGTAAATCAACGACAACTTATACCAGGACTACCTGCTAATAACATACCATCAACAACCCTTACAATTGGCCCAGTTTCTACAAGTGGAAATACAACAGGAATTATTGGGACGATGCAGTGTAATAATGCAAACGTAGTATTAAAACCAGACACTTACACTGTACGTGTATTTGATTCCACAGTAACATATGGTAGTTTTACTGAAACAATACCAACTGATCGCCGTTTAGTGTCTTATAGACTTTCTGTTCCAAATACCCTAGAATTATTTACATCAGGAACTACAACTCCAATTACAAAAACATTAACAACTGATATAACCAGTAATACTAATATGCAAGTGTCGCTATCAAATTCTACAATTGGTACACTTACAACAACACCATATGCAATTGCTGGAATTAAAATGACAGCTACTGGTACATTAAGGGCGGATGGATACGTTATTAGTGGTAACTTTAAACAAAATACATCAAATGTATCATTGAATAATATACCATATACAATAAAGTTTGTAAATGCTGCTAGTAATAACGCTGAATTATACAGTCTAAATTCAAATCAGTTACAAAATGCATCAGGATATGAGTTAAATATTAGTAAAAACACATTAACATTTACAGGTACAAGTTCGCCTGTTGTCGTAAATCTACCACAGCCATTTGCAAGTAAATTGTCCAATGATACATCTATAAATTTACAAATGATCCTAAATAATAGCATTACATATCAAACACCATTTCCATTGCCTACGCCGCAATTTATTATTACTCAAACCGCAACGGGATATACGTATGAGTTCCCAGATGCATATGTGCTTATTAAAGATTCAGCGACAGATTACAAACTCACTTTAAAGGCAGGTGGCGAGTTTAGTCCGCCCTATGGTGAAATTGTGTTCAAGCCAACTGCAAATACTCGTAAATTCACTGTCAATGTAAATACAGGCGAAGTTGCGTTTATTAGCACCGCCGGCGCTACAATTAATCGCTTTGATGTCCAGGCACTTCGTGAATCAACGGAAACAAGCCTCACTGCAACCCTACTTGTAAATAATGTGGTATTCCCCCCAAATGCGGCTACTACAATGGCCCCTATTAAACCCACAAGGTTTGAACCAATACCAAATGCAGATGTGTATTCAGCATCAGATAACACAACAAATGTTCGCGTGGATTTCGGTGCGCAGTCAGGAAGTCTTTCAGGTACAACTCCTGTGCCTGGCTCTATTACACCCGTGACACGCCTTGAACCCAGTAGCCCTTACACAATTACTGTAAAGCGGAATGACAGCGATATATTATTCCAATCAACATTTGTAACAGCATCTGATACGACCGCAATTGCGGCTGTGAATTACAATCGCGACGCAAATACGATCCTATTTATTGATGCGGCCGGCTCCCCCCAGCCGCCAAATCAGACAGCACTCACCAGTCAATTAACGGGTAGCGCGGCACCTGATTTGCGTCGTATGAACAATGAACGTATTAAGATTGAAATTACGCAAACCATTGATTATTCTTCTAAAGCAAACTCAGCAAGTGATGGACGCACACTACCATCAACTGCATCTCGTACCACCACAAAATCTGTATTGAAGCAGACAAATCCATCGTCTCTTGGTACGCAAACTATTACGCCGTCGTGGAACAAGGGGTATGTGATTTTCACATTAACAAGTGGCGTAGGCAAAAGTGCAAATTTGGCATCAGGTAACTATGTATTTACAATTAGAAGTGATTCAAATAAATTATCAGACGTATCATTTAACGTCGCAGCAAATACAAGTGTAAGATATTTGCGCCTCAATGTATTTACTGGCGAGCTGGTAGCTATTACAAATACCGGTAGCACAGTGCGCATAAAAGATGACACGGGTACTCGTGCAACAACCGGCCCAATTACACTGTCTGCATCCATATCACTTGGAGGTGCAACCTTGTATCAGGCATCTGGTGTAGTAACAGTGGAACCATTTTCAACTGCGTGCGCCTCTGTAACTGCAACAACAACCGACGTATTTGTACTATTAGATGGTAATAGGGTCGGCTTCACATATGGTGATGCGTTAAAGGTATCTCTTCCAAGTGATATCTCGCCGGCGTCCTTGGCAGATGTGCAGGCGGCCGCAAAGGCAGGCGCAAACTGGGACACACCAGGGTGGATACTGGATGGAAGCGGTAAGCCCCCAGTGTATCCCATAAATGAGTACAGTGAAATACAAATATATGCTGTACCGCATTACGCCACATTTGCCGCAGGACAAGCTCCTGGGCCAGTCCAAAAGGGGCCCTATGTGATTTCGCATTTGCCGGCCCCTGCTGCCCCTGGTGAAGAACCCAAGGCCGGCATTTTAGTAAAGGGTGACCGTACAAAGGTGCCAGCTGGATTTACCGTCGTGAAATTTAACACTTACACGGGTCAGGAGAGTCTTACAAGTACAGCCCCTAGTAACGAAATTTTCCACGTGAGCCTACCTGCCGACTCAACGTTTCAAGTGGCGCGTGCTAAATGTAGAGAGCTAGGGGGTGATGTGGCACTTGAATCCACAGTAGATGCCGGCGGCCTAACTGTACCTATTGGTGCACAGTGGCAAATGCCTGGATTTATGTATAGAATCTTTGCGACCGGCGATGCAAGTAACAGAGTCAGTATTGGATACCCGAAACCCCCTACAACGGCCAATAAAACGGGTATTTATGTTGCAGAAGGCGTTCCCACTACATTTACTAAGGCAAACGGCGTGATTTGCTACGGGTCCAAGAAAAATATGAATAGAGATACCCTAGAAATACAGTACGATGCCAGTGGAAATGTCAAAGGTGGTACTGTCAGTGATTACAATTACAACCGCCACGTGTGGAGTCAATATGAGTCCATTAGTCCCGTTCTCTACAGCACGTACATACCCAAAAATATTGATGCAATTGTGAAAGAAACAAATCCTGATTACAAAGCAGCGATGATTGTAAATGACGGGCGCGCCCAGCAAAATATTGTATTTTCACGGTATTTAGATGATGCTGAGCGCTATGCAGGATGTGATGTCCGCAATATGACATGTATTGCAAAATCTAGCGACGACCCCGAGATTGAAGACAAATATACAGCTCCTACCAGTTCCACTGGTAAATGGACCAATGTAGATTTGGACGAAGTGCGTGCAGGAAGGGGAAATGAAGGCTTCCAGGGATCCAATGATGCCCCTCTACCCGTTCCTGGAATGCAGCGGATGTTCTCTGATATGGAGCTGTTTGGGCGCACACCAGTTGCATTAGAAGGACTTGTAGGGGGTGTGGCGGGACCAAGTAGCGAGGTTACTGAAGACAGAGAAGGCAGACCACAGATTCCTATGCGGGAGGGGTTCGTCGCCGATAAGGTAGGCGTGGATGATGCAACCCGCCAGTCTGTGATTGATATTTTGGACTGTCAATCCATCGGTGGAGCCGTGAATCTTACACGGGACGGCAGTGTGTATCCTGGGTGTAATACACTATGTTGTATCCCCGATGACGGTCGCAAGCTTGACCCCAGTCTTATCAGAAATCGCCGCAAGACAAGCGGGCCTGGGGCGGCGACGTGTGACGATGAAGGTGGATGTACAGAGACGACCTCTAAGGCGCCTATCCGACACACACCCTCGCAACCCGCTTTCCGTTTGAAGAAAAAGACTGATGCCCCTGCACCACCAGCACCTACAAAATGTACTAGTGCAACTCCACTGCGAACCCAGGTTGCAAATGCCAAGCGCGATAAACTGGAGTCTTTACGTAATAAACCTGTAAATTAATTCCGCCCCTAATAGTAATTATATGTGGGCACTATTTACCACACTATGTATCATACTTGTAATTGCAGTATATTACAAGTATAAGACACGCGTCCGCCAGTCAAATGAAGGGTTCTTAACCGGCGTTGATTGGTTTGGTCAGACAGTACAAACTGTAAAAGAATCTGGGCAAACACATGCTGGTACTACATACTATGACACCCTACCAGCTCCATCTGAAACTGGTAAGGAGGTGTTCCCAATTTCAACTACACCATATATTAGATCCAGTGATGTACCTGGTATATTACAGCTATATGGTGCATCATTAGCAACTGTATCACAACTTCGCAGTGCTATTGGAGGTGGATTTTCTAGATGCGCTTGGGGGTACTTAGCAGATGATACAGGTGTAACAATCCAAGGATTTGGCGGGCAATACCAAGAATACTATTGGTGTGGAGGTGGTGAATTATCGGCAAACCCGCAGTTTGATAATGGGTTTCTTATTACAATTGCTATTACACCTGATACACCAGACAGAGGTATTATATATGCGTATGGCGTGAAACCGCCTCAAAATGAACCGCCACGTAAAACAGGCTCAATTATAACAAAAATTGCAGCTTGGAATGAAAATGTAAGCGGCTGGTGGAATTACAAGCAAAAACCATCAAACTACGAAGTGTATTTAGTATATCCTATTGATGGAAACCCTATTACAATTAATTTTAGTTACACTGAGCCATATGCAATTGCAAATGCGTACAATTCTACCGTTGCAATTATTGGACAAGCTCGTGCAGAGATACTAGGAGGAATTATGGGCAACACTATATACCCACATTGGACTATTAGGGGTGTGTTGTCACGGGATTCGTATATTTCAATGGCTAGAATTGTGTCCGAAAATGTTGTCTCAGGTTCTGGATCCAGTTCAAGCTCAGGCTCGGGTTCCACGGGAAATACCCCTAAAGCAAAGTTAGAGTTAGAGAAGGTTACTCAATCGGCTTCCAGTGTGCCAACTGCATTTACTAATACAACTACACTAACAGTCCCAGGTGTTTTACTGTATGGCCCAAAGCCGGCCTATGAAGCGCGCGATATAAAGGTCGGCGACCGTACATTTAGAGCAGAATTCTACAATACTGTGCGAAATGTGTGGAGCAAGTATGAAATTGCAGCGTACAAAGAGAAAACGCCGCCATTTATTGCAGAGACCCGTTCAATGACATATGGTGAATATGGGCGGCAATATGTGAATATATTGGAAGTGTATGGCGACGGTTCGGCGGATACAACTCCTATAAAAATTACGGGGGCTGAAAATGGGAACCGCGTGTACCCTGGATGTCCAGCCACGGCAAATGCGTGTGAAAAAACGGAGATACCATTCTATCCTAAGCGACCAGCGCCTGAACTCAACAAGTATAAGCTTTGGAAAGCACAAGATGTGCCTACAAAAGACAACCCAGATATTTTAGAAGAGCAAATGTACTCTTCTGGCATAACTATAAGTGAAGCCAAGCGGTCCGCTGCAGTCCGTATGGCAAATGCTTGTAGGGAGGCTGGGGGTGTTGTGGTGCTCTCTTCGTCTGAACGTAAATCGTATGAAGGGTGCCCTGAAGGGAGCTGGTGCTGCAGCCCAGATACTGACGTCCCTATTATGCTTCCATTGTCTTCACGCGACCCCGCCGCAGCTACAGTAGGAAAAACGTGTGAGCCGGCCGAAGAAGAGTGTGATAATAGCCTCGGCCCGGCACCAATGGATACAGATGCCTACAGTTTATCCAATCGCCGCCGCGGTGGTTTTATTTCACGCGAGGTAAAGAACCAATTCTGCAAGCCCAAGTCAGGCTCCGTGAGGACAACCGTTCAAGAGCGCAAAAGTAGCAAACTATTACGACGCTTACTAAATCAAAAGTAGTAAGACTGCACACATACGTAAATACTAGTAAGAGGGCACAACACGAGCGTTAGATGCCGTGCTGATTATCCCCGTTACTAGTAATGAGTGCATCTTTAGCGCCGACGAAATATAAACAGGTCGACCAATGGCAGGTTGATGATTATATGACTGCAATACAATCCTATAATCGCCCCTACAAGACCATTGCTGTCCGCACAGGAAATACGGTGGCCATATCATCGGCCACCGCATCGGTTGAATATAATCCCCCTATTCCGCCTTGGATTGATACAGCGGCTGGCGGACGTGATAATGTATTTGACTTTGAAGTGGAGACATACAGGGCACAAATCCAAGCACTACGAGACCGCCGAGGAAATATGGCGAATCCAAATCCTGCAATGATGGAAATCTTGAACCGCCCGCCCGTTCCTCGTCCCCCTCCACAGCGATTTGTACGAAATACACCGCGCCCTACTCCTACACCTGCAGCCACTAGCGCACCTCCTTTGGCCTCTTCTGAAACAATTGTAGCATACAATGCGCGTATGTATAATACCCTTTATGAAGATGGTCGGCGTATGTATCAATCGCTTTTCCCGAATGGGCGGTATGAGACAGAAGTTGCAAATGAGCCACCTGTAAGTACAGACTCAAATTACGATGTGCAAGAGAAATTCTTTGAGTTGTATGACCGCTTGCGTAACATCTGGGCCGACTTGAAAGGCGACGAGCCATTTTTCATTGTGATGCCGCGATTCAGGGCCGTCGCTGAGCCGTTCCGCGGAACAAAGGAAGGGTTCTTGACAGGGCGCACGTGTGCACCAATGACACCAAACCAAACGTGGTTTTACAATTACTCCAGTGCTCGGGCAACGGAGCGTGATCGTATGAAGGTTGAATTCTGTGCGGGCCTTCCTGGTTACGAGTACATACCTGGCGATGACGCCGAATGTGTTACCAATTGTTACTTGAAGGTGGTACCTCCCGCAACCGCAACTCCAACACCAGCCGGCGGGACTGCAGCCCCAGCAACCACAGCCCAGTCCTACATTCCCCCCACACTCGGCTCTACAAGTACAAGTCCGCCGGCAGTTGGAACAACATTTGCCGACGGTGTTACACCAAACCCAGCCCTTACGACTATTAGAAGTGGTGCTGGCCCTAATAGAGTCCGCCCTACCTATATTGGTACATCAGTGGCCGACGTCCAAACCAACGCCAAGCAATACAATTACAACTGGTACAACTTTGACCAGAGCGCCGATATTGATAAAGTCGCTAAGCAGACTGCCAGTTACAACAAAGATGCATATGCATTGGAAATGAGCAAGAAACCTGAATTCAAGACGAATGACATTAAACGCTATTATGATATGCTCACGTCATATAATGAGTTCTGGCTCTACAAGTACGGATGGCGTGACCAGTCCAATAGAGACCGCCCTTACAATCCACCAATTCCTGTATGGCTTGACCCCGAAGACGAACCGACCGACAAGGAGTATATGCAGGCCCTGGACACATACAACGACAAGGTGAAGAATTTGCTGCGCCAATACGTGGAAAATGCGCCTACCGTGCGTCTCCCAGACGACCTCCAGCCCCTTCCTGAACCACCCGCCTACCCATCTCTTCTCAAAGACCTACTTACAAATCCGCAGAAATATGCTGACACGCAGCAAGGTGGCTCGGCGATTCCTCCAGCAAAGAACGACCAGAGCTACACGCTTCCGACAGCCTATTTAACCTCAATGTTGCAGGCGGCCCGTGACAAGCTCCAGTTTCCCACTTCAACCTCGTCATCGGCAGCAGCGGGTGGCGCCTTACCCAAATGCCCAGGTACGACCTGTAAGAAATACAGCGACTACGTGCCAGATTTCGTGAAGACTTACTTTGAAGAGCAGACCGCAAAGAAGCAGCAACAGCGGACACAGAGTGGATTCCTGGACTATGCATTTGGTCGTCCGCGGCTCTAAACACCGCGGTACCCTCAGGCAAAACTCTAATCACCTCTAATAGTAATATGGGTGGAGTATTTTCATCAGAACCATTTGAATCACAGTGTGTTGTTATGTGTGATAATGACAACACAAAGGGAAAACTTAAGACGGCGTTAGCACAACTGCCCGAATATAGTGGTCACGCTATTACATTACAAAGTACGCTGAAGCCTACGGACTTGCAAAATGCGTGCGATGTGGAGTATGTATATACAAATGTGGCAACAGGATATGCACAGCGAGACCAGCGGCGGGTGGCATTTAGTGGGGCGGATTGTGCGCCAGTGGTCGGCACGACCCGTTCTGGTTTAATGTATGCGAAGCCGCGTGCAACAAAGGAGGATGTCTATGCATATTACAGGGAGTTAGCGAACTACAATCAGCGATGGAATGCGGGGGGTTGGCAGGCAGCAGGGGCAAAATACGACCCACCGTTGCCATCGTGGGGCGACCCTGTATTTACCCGAAATATTGGTATTTACAACGATAATTTGGCACGTGTGACAGGTACTGGAGGAGTATTTGACAAGGCGCGCTCTGGGAGTCTGAGTGATGATTTGTTCCAGCAGTATTTTCAGAAATACATTGCGCCCACTCCAGGTGCGCCGACGCCTCCTGCAATGTCCGATGTGTTACTAGATGAGCTGGCCCCAATTATTGGTCAGACGGCGGTCCCTACATTCCAGGAAATCATTGGTGGCACGGATGAAAATACGGCGAAGGCAAATGGCCTAGCAAATACATCAGCCGCTACAACCAATATAAATACATATGAATCCCTTATTGCAGGATACATAAACCGCTCAGGGCCCGACTATGACCCACCGAAGGAAGGGGACAGTTACGAGGTGCTACTGATGAAATTCAATAAGGCATATGATATTGTTGCGGGACAGCGTACTGGGTCAATGGATATGAATTCAGCCAGTGAAAATCGCTCCGCATTTTACAAGCGGTTTATGGGGCGTGGTTTGGCGTTCCCTATACCCGAGCCGCAGATTCCACTTACACGGCCAGTAGAGGGTGTATTGGAGTATAATTACAGGCCATATACGTTTAATGACCGTCAGCGCGAACTAATAGATTACTGCCCTGTGGATGCCGGTTCGGCTGATATGACACGACTAAAAGTGAATTTCTGTAAGGCGCTCGGATTTCACGAAAATACGACCACGGGTGAGAAAAAGCGGTGCGCCGAGGGAGATTGTTGTATTCCGTTGGCACCTATACCGTCCTATGAAGAGCCGAAGCCTGGTCCCCCACGACCAAAGAAGGAGGCCGCAAAGTTACCACCAGGATATGAGCGGATAAACCCTTATACCCCAGGTGGTATAGTGGATGCTGATGAAGGGACAAATTATGGCTCATCTACACTTCCATCTGGTAGGACGACTCGTACTCCTCCTCCGCCCAAGAAGGCGGCTGCTAAATGTCCTGGACCAAAGGAGTATGTAATACCTGGGAAAAAGTTTTATGTGGAGAGCGCCCCTACACGAGCCCAGAATGCACGGAAGCGCCTAGAATATGTAATGTCAAAACATGTGGATTCGTGTGCTACGAAACCTGCTGTTGGTGCAGAGGGTTTCCTAACTTTACAACACGCGGCCCAAGTGAAGGGCTCACAACAGGAGGAGAACAGTAAGCGAATTGCGGCCCTACGTGGTATGAACTATTAGGGCGTGGTTGGTTGTTGAGCCGCAGATGTAAGGGTCTTCCCAACGGCTTGTAGGGTTGCGGCGGTGGGCCCATACAGGGCAGTATTTACAGAGAATCGTAAGAGTGATTTCATAGAATCATATGCGCCGGCTTGAATAGCGGCCACTTGAGAATGCCCAGCATTTTGAAGTGCCGAATAGAATTTTGCATAACTGTCAATGTATTCCGTTGTGGAAAGGGCGACGAGCTCTTTGAACATATCGGCGTTCATTTGGCTGACGCACTGGATTTCCATTTGAGGGGACATTGCAATTGTGGCGAGTTGATTTAGGATAAACGTGTGAAGGGTTTCCAGGTCTTCGTCGGCGCGCCCATACGTGGCAAGCATTTCGGCGCGCTGGACGGGGCCGAGCAGTAAGAGACTGCGGTAGGTTTCCAGTAAGGGGACAGTTAGGTGTGTGCGGAGTTGGCTCGTGATGGCTGCGCGGAATTCGGCGAGGAATTTAGATTCCAGACGGTCCAGGGTTCCCTTGCGACGAATGAACTCGCTATATTTATGGAGGGAGCTGCCGGCCCACGTACCGAGGACCCAGAGGAAAATGGCGGCAACAATACTGTAGCCGATGTCAAAGCCGACTTGGACGGTTTTATGTGAAAAATCCACGACAAAGCCGAGGGTATATGAGTAGGCGTAGTCCAGGATGGTGGGGTTGGCAATTGGCTGCTCTGGTGGGCGAAAGGCGGCTGGGAGCATAGAAGGCATATGGCGGGCGATGACAAACAGGACAGCGAGGAGAAGGGCAATGTAGTGTATGACGGAGCTGACAATTAGGAGGAGATTGGCGAGACTATTAGGGGTGTATATGGTGCGACGAAGGCGGATATTGGAGATATGGTAGCGAATGGGATTTTTGTTGTAGATTTGCTGGGCCCAGGTCTCTATATAAACGGCGAAGGGGGAGGGGGCTTGGTGAATAGCGCGAATCCAGGTGTGTATGGCGCGATCGTAATCGGAGCGCTCGGCGGCGGCCAGACTGGTGGCGTTGTATTTTGTGATGAGTGCCGTTTGCTGATCTGGGGTGAATTCTGGGGGTGCAGTGGGAAAAAGAGAGGAGGCCACGGATGATGTGGCAGAGTTGGTTGCGCTACGACGATCTGTGTCGTCAAAGGAGTCCGTGGAGGCCACGGAGGGGATACTACTTGTGCCGCTCATTGTGAGGGGGACGTTGAAACCCCCTAAGCCCTCAATGCGAAGCCTTTATTCAAGGTCAAGAATGCGAAGCTTTCATTTGGGCAACCTAATCGCGAGCCTATGCTCGCGATTTCCAGTGTTGCTCGCCCGCCAACGGCGGGCTCTGCATCAGGGGCAATCCAGGGCATTTATGCCCTGGACTTCCAGTGTTGCTCGCAAACATTACAGATGTACAAGTATTTCAGATTCACCGCGTCATACTTCATATAAATCACGTCGCGGTCAGCTGCTCCCGTATTAGAGCCACACCCTTCATTGGGGCACTTAATATTGCTGACGTGCGGCAGCGTGGGGTCAAGGCGTGTGAATTCATTGAGGAGAACCTTGTAGCCCTCACTGACCTTCTGCTGCAGGTTAATCTCGTACAGCATTCCTCCATCCACATAATCCTCGGCGTGCCCACACGCCCTACAGGACCACCGGAGCGTACTATCATTTACCTGTGTTCCTGGCTTGCCATCTTCCGTGGCACCATCATAGGCATTCATCAAGAATAGGAGGTTGCGGCATACTGGACAAAACTTTAGTGATGACATGGCTTGGGTCTGGGTACTCTATATTGCCGGCCGACCTTAAATCAAATTTAGGGGGAGCCTCCCGCTCCCCCTAACCCCCTAGGGAGAGAATGCCCCTAACGGGGCATTGTTCAACCAGGTTCTTAGGAGTACCAACACATCCCAAATTGCGAATTATATAATAGACTCTGGCTATTACACCTTGCCCTACCTAACAGTCCTCCCTTAAGCCCGTCTAAAAAGTGCAAAAAGCCATTATGACGACTATTAGTGTAGTAGAGAGTGACTATTAGGGGCACGTGGTGTGTAATAGAGAGGGTTCTCACTAAAAATTGAGCGCGTCCGGCAGCCCCGCGTTTAAGTACCAAGCCTTATCAGCTACCCAATGCCTACCGAACGAGGTGATTTGACCCACCCCATCCACGCCTTTCTCCGTGAGCGCCGCGTCACGGGCCGTTCAAGCCCCTGGAATATTACCAAAATGGGCAGCGACGGCGGCGGCAAATGGTACGTCAGTGACGAAGATTATTCAGAATTCCTGGATCATCTCCACGACTACCTGTTTGTGGCCGACAATAACAAGGGTTTCAGACCTCTGAACCTTGTTGAGCAGCGACGTGCCGACGGATATTCGCCTCTCTTGGTGGATCTGGATTTCCAATACAGCACCGAGCACGCCCTTCACCGCAGACGATTTGAAAAGAAGAATATTAAGACTTTCATCAAAGCGTACATTGACACTCTCAAAGAATTCTACGACATCAGCGGCCAATCCCCGCTCCGCTTCTTCGTGTGCCTCCGCAGCGTCCCCTACGAGTCCCGTAAGGGCGGCGCGAAGGTCATCAAGGACGGTGTGCATATTGAGTGCCCTGACCTCATCCTCCACAGCGAGGCTCAGCAAATCATCCGTCTTGGTATGCTGGACAAGCACGCAGTCGGCACTGCGTTTGACGGCACCAGTTTCATCAACGCCGAGAAGGACATCTACGATGAGACCGTTATCAAGAAGAACGGCTGGTTCTATTATGGCGAGTCCAAGGCCGAAATCCCGCCTTACCAGTTGCACGCGGTCTGGTCCTACGATCCCACAAAGGATTCCCTTGCTGAAAAGAGTGTGACCGAATACACCCCACGTATGCTAATGGAGCGCCTCAGCATTCGCTACAACATCGTCCCCTCTGACTTGACTGTTAGGGCCGAGGCGGAGGACATCTACGCGCAGGCTCGGGCACATTTGCAGCGGCTCAACGCAGGGCCTGCGGCTCCTGTGCCCGCCGCCGGCGGCGGGGCTGGCGCAGCAGAGGATGTTCCTCCCTCGTCCGCGACCGACGTGGCCCTTGCCGAGGGAATGGCAATGATTGACACGAAGTACCGCGACGACGAAGTCACTCTGGCCCGCCGCCTTGCCCTGGAGTGCTTGTCGTCTGCCCGCGCTGATGCCTTTATGACGTGGCAGGAGGTCGGCTGGTGTCTCCACAGCATTGACCCCAGCGACGGCGGCTTTGAGACCTGGATGGACTTCAGTAAGAAGTCGGCAAAGTACGTGGAGAACGATACGACGGACTTGTACCGCAAGTGGCAGAACAACTGGGGCCGCGGACCTGCCGACGGAACGACGTTGCGCCTCGGCACACTCCGTATGTGGGCCAGGGAGGATAATCCAGACAAGTACAAGGAAATCGTTGATGACGACATCGTGGAGTTCATTGAGAAGGAGGTCAAGGCCACGCATACGAGCGTGGCGCGCATCCTGAAGAAGATGTACGATGGCCGCTACGTGGCTTCTATTGAGCAGCGCGAGACGGCGTGGTTTGAATTCACGAGCAACACCTGGCTGGACATTCCGCAGGGCATTGACATCCGTAATAGCATTGACCGTGAGTTGTCCAAGTACGTGATTATGGCGAAGCAGCGGGTGAAGCGCAAGATTCGTGACGAGGAGGAGCGCGGCACGGAGGGAATTACTGGCAAAATCCTGGACGCGAAGTGGAAGGAGCTGCACCAGCTGGAGGCCAAGCTGGAGGCATCGGACTTCAAGAACGGGATTATGAAGGAGGCGGCGGGTATGTTCTACGTGCCCAAGTTCCTGCTCAATCTGGACTCCAATGTGTATATGATGGGTGTGTCAAACGGTGTTCTGGACCTCCGTGTGCCTACTGGGGAGAAGGTGCGGAGCCGTGATGGTAAGGAGAAGGAGGTCCATAAGGTCGTCCATCGCCAAGGCCGCGCACAGGACCACGTGCGGCAGCAGGCAGGGAACATTGGTGGTATTCACCCCGCGATTCCCTACAAGGCGTATGACCCTGCCAATCGTGACCCTGTGCATGACGAGATTGACGACTTCTTTGAGAAGGTGTTCCCTCGTGCGGACCTGCGCGAGTTTATGTGGCGCTTGCTGGCGTCGCACTTGGAGGGGACCAATAAGGAGGAAATCTTCCTGATTTGGACGGGCTCTGGTGGTAACGGTAAGTCTAAGCTGGTAGATTTGATGCGGTACGCACTGGGTGACTATGCGGCCGACTTGAATGCAACGGCGGTGACTCGTAAGCGTGGTGATGCGAGTGCGGCTTCGCCTGAGATTATGGCCATTCGCAACAAGCGGTTCATCTATATGCAGGAGCCCGAGGAGCGCGAGTCACTCAATGCGTCCGTGATTAAGCAGATGACGAGCGACTTGATGCAGGGCCGTGGGCTCTTCAAGGACCTGGTGAGCTTCCGTATTACGGGCAAGATGCATCTGATGTGCAACCAGCTGCCGCCTATTAAGAACATTGATGGGGGTATTTCGCGTCGTTTGTGCGTGATTCCCTACGAGAGCCGTTTCGTGGATCCTGACAGCCCAGAGATTAACCCTGCGAAGAACGTGTTCCCCAAGGACTATGAGTTGGACGAGAAGCTGTTCCGTTGGCGCGAGGCGTTCTTTAGCCGACTTGTATGGGTGTATGAGAATGTGTATTGCAAGACGGGCCTAAACCCTATTCCTCCTATTGTGAGCCAGGTCTCGGACAAGTACAAGGAGTCGTTTGACGGGTTTGCGAAGTTCAAGAGCGAGCGCATCAGGACTGGCGAGAAGGCGCTTGAATACACGGCGTCTATTGCGGACTTGTGGCGTGCATACCAGGCGTGGCATCGTGAGTACCAGCTGGGAAGCCAACTGAGTCGCACGGACTTTGAGGACAAGATTGACAAGGCGCTTTCACAGACGGCCGAGAGTCGTGGAGTGGGCCCACGGAAGTCGTACAGAGCGACACGGGTGTTTATGAGCGAGGAGGAGGTCGCGGAGTTTGATTTGGGGGACGACGCGTCCCATTAGAGAGCTGCGCTCCCTAAAACCCTAGCCCTTGAATAAAGGCTTCGCATTAGGGACATTCTGTCCCTAAGACCCTCCACTGAATCTAGCTTCGCATTGACAATTAGAATATAACAAATTTAACGTACATATATCAACAACACCCGCCTAATAGTAGCTAGTATTATTTTTATTGTGATTTAATAAGAAGGTACTATTAGGGTGTTGTGCATAATAGAATTTGGGATGTAGTATTTCGTATTTGTGAAATCACGTGACGAAATCATTTGGCGCCGGCGACAGCCGGCTGGCTTGGCCTGGCGGCCTCGCCCGAAAGTTCCGCGAGTAGTATTTTGTATTTGTGAAATACGAAATACTAATCATCCTAATAGTCCTATTAGGGAAGTATGTGTAATACAACACGCCTATTATATTTACTATTAGGGTGTGTGTGTGTGTGTGTGTGTGTGTGTGTGTGTGTGTGTGTGTGTGCGAAGCTAGATTGGGAGAGGGGGTTAGGGGGTAGCGGTTCGCACAAGTGCGAACCCCAACGCCTTCGGCGGACGTCCCGTCCCCCTATGCGTAACGCTGTATAACCACATACCCCAAAATACTAAATACTACCATTCCTCCCAGCATTTTCCCCAGCACTGGCTTGGACCATCCCGTGCGCTTCCCTACAAGTACAAGTAGGAAGATTGAGAAGAAACTGTAGGCAAGGATGAAAATAAACAGTATATAATCCTGCAGCGTGTATATGTGCTCACGGCTAATTCCCGTAACAGGCGGGGCCTCCTCCGTAAAAGGCACAGCGGCCTGCTCAGCCGCCGTCTCCAGCTCTGCAATAGACTGCTTGATATCATCCGCGCGCCCCTGTAGGGTCTTTATGGTGTTATCAAGTGTGGATTTCACGGTCTCATTAGGCGCAGCCGACGACAATACACGTATGCTATTCATCAAATCCTGACTAACAGCAACTTCATCGTTGAATTTCCGCTGGTACCAGGCCATCATTTCCGCCGCCGACACGCCAGCCGCCGCATCGTTGGTCCCTGGCGTAGTCGCCGGCTGAATATCAGGGAGGCCCGTTGTCGCTGCAAGATTTAGCCCCTGTTGAACACCTATTTGTCCTATTGATGCCTGTGAAGACGATGACGACATATCTGCAGAGTGCCTAGAAGTTATTAGAAATTCACACTCACACTAGCATTTGCCAGGCGGTTCAAAAGTGCGGCCCCCTTTGTATCAAGAGACCCCAGTGTTTCAGCTGTATTAGAAGCAAAGTCAGTCACGGCCGGGCAATTAGGGAGATTGAGGAGAGGCCCAGCGCTCTCAAAGCGGCGGCGATTCCAGTAGCGCTTGTCGCGCTTGAAGGCCGTGTATTGTGAGCGATACACTATCACAAAGACTAGTACGATGACAGTTAGGGCGGTGATGAATGAAACAAATGCCCCGCTCATAACACCAATACGCCAGAACCCGCCCAGTATAGCCATCAGTAAAATACCAAAAAATATCAACTGAAATACAAACAGCGTCTCCTGGCGATTTGCGGCGGTCCATTCGTTGATTTCAAACTGACGCTTGTATGTATCCTGGCGGCTCTTCTCGGCCTCCTGGCCAGGAATCATAGACTGCTCAAGATTCGCATTCGCCGCCTCTAATTGTGCCGCCGCGCCCGTATAAAAGAGCTGCATATCACGATTCTTACTGGCATTGTTCAGGCCCGTCTGTGTGCTCGCGTAGGTCGCCGTACCATAGTCTGTGAGACGTGTGCGGAGTGATGCCATGTCGCTCGCGGATTTCAGTTTTCCTGCCAACACACTGGCATTTTCAGACCCTGAAATTATGCTATTGATATCTAGACTCATTTACTAATGTTTCACATTAATTATGAAGCTATGACCGGGGGACTATTAGGTAGCGCGATATACATAGAAGAGCATACCAAGTGCAACTAAGTTGAGGAAACTGTAGAGGGCTATTAGGTTGCGGTTTGCGCGAGCCTTTTCCTTCGTATAGGCCATCATACGCTCACTCACATCCACTTCCGCTGTGGGCTTGTCCAGACCAGCCTTCTGGTCCTTGAGGGCGTTAAGACGCATAATGAGGTCGGCATTCCGCTTGGCCACCTCGGGACCGGCCTCACCATACTCTTTCATACGACGCTGTGTGATGTGCGTCATAATAGAGAGCATATCAATCATACGACGGGCCAGTGTGCGGAGCGCGGCCAGCCAGTCGTCCGCTACAGGGCTATTTGCAGCGGGGGCTGCGGAGGAAGAGCTACCTTTGGCCGGCGCAGCAGCCGCTGTGGCATACTGGAGGAACTGGGTAACTGCATAACGATAACGGGCGTTGTAGTAACAGAACTCGGACTTCATTGCAGCCAGTGCCTTCTCATCCGCAGACAAATATGCATACACGGTCTGGGCATCCTTCTTCTCGTCCTCAGTAAGACTCTTAGGGAGCTTCGCCGCACCCTCTAATAGTCCCACGTGAGTAGCCATACCAGCATCCGTCATAGTCCCATCAGGATTGCGCGGGATAGAAGAGGCCGGTAAGTACGTGCCATCGGCGACTTGATTTGCTGACGTCAGAGTGAAAGACTCTGTAGAAGCGGGGCAAGTAGGCTCGGGATAGCCAACTGTCATTGTGTATTTCATATTTGGCATACAGCACGTGCAGTCCGTTGCACATCCACTCGGCCGCCCATCGGCGGCCCAAATACCGCCTGCCTTCATACAACTATCACGGGTCGTAGAGTCACCGCACATATAGGGGGCGCCGACGAAGTGCTCTGTGGTGAAAATAAGAGGGAAATAATTTACAATAAAGCCCAGTGTGCATACGAGCACTAATATGACTATTAGGGGGCGTATGTATTCAGTTGAAACAGATGCAGGCATATTACTAGTAATGGAGATTTATAGAGGCGGGTGCCCCGCGCCCCTTACCTTAGCTGACCAGTAATCCCACTGCTTGAAAAGAGACCGCCCAGCCCTGGAGCCGCCGCAGCCGCCGGCTGACCATATCCAAAGAGCCCCCCAAGCCCACTTGTATTTGCTGAAGCCGCGGTCCCCACACCAGTCAAGTATGACGCCGACACGGGGCCCGCCTCAACACCTGCATATAACATATAGATGAAGCGAATCGTGAGCAAGGCCAACAGTGCAGAGAGTGTGACAAATGTCGGGACACTAAATTGGCGGACGGGGCGCTCCAAGAAAAACAATTGCTTGTAGCTCACGTCCTGCTCACGTTTCTCTACATAACGAAGGCGTGACTCGGCCGTATCGGCCTCTTCGCGTGCCGTAGCCTCCAGTTTCTCCAGCTTCTTAATACGCTCACGCAACTCCCCTAATTGTTGTGTCCGCCGACCAATGTCAATGTCCTTTGATAGAGCATTGACCTGTGCGCGAAGATTGTTATTAAAAGCACGGAACTCCCCCAGTTTCTGGTCAAGAATCACACGAGACTGTGAGTCGGCCGGCGTTACAGTTTTTAATAGTGTATCCATACTGGATGATACAAATGATGTAAGAGAGTCCGCCTTTGTCTGGAGTGCAGGTATGTTTATGTTTGCTGCTGTTACAGACGGGCCCGTATTACCGACGGGTGCAAAGGAACTAGAAGAAGACCCTATATTGGCCGGCGCAAAGGATGCTGAGCCAGAGCTAGATGAACTGCTCCCTATGCTCAACGAGCCCGAGCCCGAGCTGGATGAACTACTTCCCATAGTCCAGGAGGCTGTTGCCGAGCTGGATGATCCAACAGGAGCAGGAGTACTTTTATTTGACGACGAAGAGGACGACGACATCTATCTGATTATGGCGCGCATACCCTGTACACAACATACACGCCAGCAGACGGCGATGGACGTGTAATCTTCACGAGTTCGCCCGGGGTCAGTCCAAGACAACGTGCAATAGGGTCCAAGTGGTATTTAATTACAGGGAGCTGGGCCTTGCTCTGGACGAGCTTCATTACCTCGGCCTCTTCTTCCTCGCCGACACGCTCGTGCTTCGGTACAAGTATGTGCTCCATCGGATTGTTAATCAGCTGGTAAATCCCGAAGAAACTCACATTGAGCTTGCGACGAATCCACTGCTGAAGAGCTAGTACCTTGTGCGTCTCCGTAATGATGTCGCCGGTCATAATAATCACCTCCACGTTCTCATAGCCAATCTTCTGTAGCTCGTTCTCATACGTTGCACCCGCCTCATCACGACTCTCATTCTTCATCCCGCTTGACTGCAGAATAATATCAAGAACCTTGGAGCTACTCTTGAACTTATTCATAGAATACACTACCAGACACTTCTTCTTCTGGTCCGATGTGTGGCTCACCATAAAACCGGCGGAAGCGATGGAATGGTCAGGAGACATAGCCTCCACTTCCTTCGGAGAGAACCGATTGTAGGCACTCACCTCATACCCGCGAAGGGTCAGGATCTTCATTAGGGTGATTCGCGAACGATAGAGCGTGTCAATGTAGTCAAAGGATGCCATAGCTTGGAAACTGCTTACTACATACGCCGAGAAAGACTGGCCCTCAAATTTATACACGCGTGATAGTACTATTACGGGTGTATGAAGTTTTAATAGTATGTGCGTATTACGACATTACGCCCCTACAAGTTTATCCAGTCTTATTTACTAGAATCAACGGTGTGCCACTGGAGCCGCCCATAACAGTCGTCGTGTTAATTCCGCTCTGTGCTGGCCCGCCTGGCTCTGCCAAGGATACACGGGGGCGCAGCGTACGACGGGGTGGGGCAGCGGCAGCCGCACCAGGAACTGCGGCCGTCTGCTGGCCGAGTGTGACAGACTCAATGGGAACCGAGAAAGATTTAATGAGACTGTCCGTTGGCGCCAGACCGTCAGCTCCCATTGCAGCATCATCAGTCGCAATGGCGATAACGGGAGATTCACCAGGGGCGGCGGCGGGAATCTCCTGGCCATCTTCTACAGGTACGCCCTGAACAACCTCGGGCATCACCATTGAGCCCTCACCCTCACCCTCGCCCTCGCCCTCCGCCTCAACGTTGCCCTCCAGTGCCACCTCCGTATTAGGGTTCGTCTCTGGCACAGCCTCACCTACAGCATCCGCCTTTGGTACCAGCGTCATACCAGCCAACTCCGCCTGGGCCTGTAGGTCCTCAATCTTCGGCGGCTCACGAGCAGGCAGGATTTGCGCCACCTGGATATCGGGCACCACGCGCTCCCGTAGCGGCTCCTGAGGACCCGTCGGCACCTCCGTGGAGAAGAACTCGTTTGTAGGATTCTTGAGCTTCGTCACACCCGCCGACGTGACAAACCGCAGGCCCATATTGAGGAAACTGTTCATCTCCTGGTCCAACAGCTTCGTCGCATACGGCATCTCTACCTGTACAATCTCCGATGACGGCTTCTTCAGGGGCGGGACAATCTCAATGTTGTTCGCATTAGACCCCGTAAATTCCACTGGCCCATCGCACAGCGTACAAATCGCCAGGCCGAGCTTGGGGTTGTAAATGGGAATCGTACCACAGCCCGTACATACAGGGAACTTTGCACCATCCGAGCGCTGCATATAGGACTCGCGAATGAACCCCGCAATTCCGTGACAGAGAATTGTATCGCGGTCCATTTCACCAATCTTCAAGCCACCCTGATTACCGCGCCCACCCGTCGGCTGGTGTGTCCGCTGCTCCTTACGACCCTTATCACGTGCCTGCCACTTGTCCTCCGTCATATGCTTCAGACGCATACCGTACAGCGGACACATAAACACCTCCGTCTGAATCTGCTGCCCCGTTGCACCATTGTACATAATCTCGTTACCGTAGCGCTCAAACCCGAGCTCCTCCAGGCGGTCCCCAATCGCATCCGCCGGCGATCCATCATTCATAAATGCCGTGCCATCCATAACAGCCCCTGCCTTGAGCCCGTACTTGCCACAAATCATCTCCATAATTTGCCCCAGTGTCATACGAGAGACAATACCATAAGGGGTCATAATCATATCAGGCACAAGCCCAGACTCGGTGCGAGGCATATCGTGCCCACGTAATAGCATACCAATCGTACCCTTCTGGCCGTGACGGTTACTATTACCAGTCCAGTAGGCAGCCTTGGCCCCCTTGCGGCGCACTAAGAAAATGCCCGTCTGCATTGTCAAGCAATGCACTGTAGAATACTTGGGGTCTAGTACAGTATCCTCCATATCTTGAATGAGGTGCTCCGTATTATCAACACTTAGGGTGTAATAGGACTTACCACCCGTCATCAGTATCTGAACCGCGCGGGCCTCCAGGAATGTGTATGCTGTTAGGGCCGCTGATGCTTCGCGCACGTAGAGGCGGTGATTGGGGGTCACCTGGAGCGTACAATCAGGGAGTGTAACGTTAATCATCGCGCCACCTGCGTGCGTAAATTCAGGGTAGTCCTCGGGTGTGCTGAACTTCGTGGCCTTCGTCTCAGGGTCATACATACATACGAAGTCCTCGGCCGTCACGTGGCGAATCCCTTTCCAGCCGTGGCTTGTAAGGACTTCGTGGTCAGGGCTCAAGCAGAACTTGTCGCCAATCTCGGGCTTACGGTCCTGGACCACGCGAATCTTCACCATACGCAGGCCCATATTATTCACCGTCACCACCACGCTCTCCACACGCCCACGTGTCCAAACCTGTGGGGCGAGCGATGCATCCTTATACGCACCCTTATTGGACATCATATAGGCACCGACTATTACAGTCATCTCATCTACGTACTCGCCGACCCGAATAATACCGCGGTCATCAAGCTTGGAGTAATCCAGACCAGGGCGCAGGTCCATCCACGCCGCCACGTGGGTAGGATTGCCGAACCGCGTCTGCATATGCGACTCCTCGTCGTCTTCCTCATAGGCCTCGTAGGAGCGGTAGGCGAGGGAGCGGAAAAGACCGCGATCAACCGCGTCCTTGTTGATAATAAGACCGTCCTCCTGATTGTATCCCGTGTAGGATGTAATAGCCAACACCATATTTTGACCGAAACTCATACGGCCCTCGCCGAAATAATCCTGGTAGATTGTGCGGCACAACGGCGACTCACCATATGCCAATACGTGGCCCGTATTATCATAACGATTTTGCCAGTTGGTGGCATACATACTGAGACCCTGCTTGGACTGCGAGCAGCCGAGCTGGTTACGAGGCGACTGGTTGTGATTTAGGAAGGGAATTTGGGAATTGATGACGGACAAAATAGTGGAAGGGTGGAGCTCCATATGAGTCGTTTCGGGTTGAATGTATTCAGCAAATGTGGCAATATAGGCCTCATTCTGCTCATAGGGATCCACGTACTCCAGTGGAGCCACGTGGGGCCCAAGAAGACTCTCGTAGGTCTCAATACGCTTCTCTAGTTTCATTGTTGTCATATCCATCTCGTTAAGAGGGTCCTCAAACACCGTGTTTGTGAGGCCCGCATCGGGTCTGTGTGTGCCACAGATGAGGTCACGCCAAGTAGGGAGCTTAGCAAGGCGCTCAGTGGGCACACGCTGCACACCACGACCCACGGAGGCTGGGCGAAGGACAATTAGGGGGCGCACGGGACGGCCCTCGTCAAGGTAAATCTGGACACGCTTCTGGCGAATGTTGAAACTAATGGAGGTTGTAGGCGGGAGCCAGCAGGTGCGCTTGAGTAGCTTGAGGACACGAGTGAGACTCTCAGGGAGCTTGGTGTAACCGACAATGCCACCGTTCAAATACACGGGTGTCATCAAAATACGCTCACTGGAAGAAATGTGGGCCGGCATCCGCAAATTCATCCGCTCACGCAGCCACTCCACGAAATGCGCCGGCATCGTCGCGGTGGAAATATAGGTGAGAACGGTCAAATTCTTGGTGATACCAATCGGCGCGCCTGAGGGGGTTTCATTGGTGCAGAAATAGCCGAACTGTGAGGGGTGTAAGTGACGAGGCCCAGTGATTTTGATGCTGGTGTCAAAGTCCATAATGACACGGCGGGTATGGCTCATAAAGTCCATATAGGACAGACGGGACAAGGACTGCAGGAGACCCTTCTTGTCCTCACCAATGCCGGCACCCCACCGACCCTTAAAGGCCTTGCGCAGGGCGTCTGTCATATAGCCGGCGAGGAACGCCTGATTTGCACGCTCGGGGCTGAAGAGCTGGGCGAAGTTGGCACCCTGGTAAATTGCGGTGTTCATCTTGTACTCCGTACCGACGACCTTGTTAATCTGCTTGCGCCACTGTGCGTAAATCTGGTTGAACAGGAGCTGGATATGGAAGCCCGAAACGAGACAGCGCTGGTTGCGAATATCGTCCTTGTCCGTCTCAGGGTCAATCCCTGCGGCGACACGTAGGATGGAGCGGACACAATCGGCGAGGAACATTGCACGGGCACGGGGCTGGTCGTCAATGTGGATGAAGAGCTGATTGTGGATAATATCTAGCACGTGGGCCTCACCGTAGCCCTTTGTGAGTGACTTGATGTACTGGATGGCGGTGTGCTTATTGTAGAATGGGGCCGCCTCAGCAATACTGGGGACAAGCATATGTGCGAGCATCTGTGCCTCGGGGCCCTCCATATCGGGGAAAATGAGATTCATAATCTCCTGGTCACTCTGAACCCCAAGAGCACGGAATAGAACAAATACAGGCAGGGGCTTACGAACAAACGGAATACTGACACACAAAGTGCCACCACCGTTCTTCTGGCGACGGAACGAGTTGGGCTTATCAGTGGCATCCTCGTACCCCACGACCTTCTCGTCGGGCGTGGCCTTGTAGGGGCGTTCGCGGGTAAAGAGGAACATCACGCGCTTAACAACACGAGTTTCGGGCGAGAGACACGAAATGGGCGCATAGATGAGGAGCTCGGGGTCTGCCTTGCGGAAATTAATGTAGAGCGTATTGAAAGACTGCTCCTGGCTCGTGATAAGGACTTTCTCTGCACCATCTACAATGAAATAGCCGCCGTGATCCTGAGGGCACTCGCCGGCCTGACGCAGGAACTCCTTGGACTTTCCATTGAGAAGACATACATTGCTGTGAAGCATAACAGGAATGCGGAACAGCTCAAAATTCGGGATAACCTGGTCACGAACCGTCTCTACAAGTCTGCGGGTCGTCACCTCTTGGCCACTGGAAGAGCGCGTTTTCTCTTCGGCGACCTCGGTGTAGGTGATTTTGACGTCAATGTCTGCAGTTATACTGGTGGCATATGTGAGATTGCGTAGGCGGCACTCGTTGGGGTAGAGAAGGCGCACTTCTTCGGTATTTTGCAGACTAATTGTGGGAGTGCCGACGCGGATATTTTTGCCCTCTTGGCCGCCGACGAAGATTTCCACCTTGTATGTGTATTTCCCTGCGTAACCCGGAATAAGGTCTTTTAGGAGGAGAATGGGGTTATTAGATTTGATAATAGAAGGAAGGTCGTGTGAAATAAACTGATTGTAGGACTGGATGTGATGACGTGTATAGGGATACTCGTTAGTCCTGTAATAGCGGTCAATTAGGGAGCGTGACAGGGCACGAAACATATCCCCGCGCTCAGTATTAAGAGCCAAATCGGCCGGAATTTCGGCATTAGCGTAGGAATTCACAGAGGCCGCCGTGGCTGGCCCAGAATCCTCGCCCTGTATATTTACAGAGTCGCCGGCATTGGAATTCGCATTATTCATAGCGTGAAATCTACTCTACAGTAGAGTTTGCTCCTTAGGGTGCTGACGAGCTCTGACATATTATTCATATGAAGCGCACAAGGTGTGTATTTCATTTGAATATGGAGTGTGACTCTAATTGTTGACTATTAGGGGTTGTTTAGAGCCTGAAAGCCGTGGAACTGGGATCGGGGCTAGTAGGCAGGGTCTGTCCTCGCCACGCCGTAACTGCGTCCTGAAGGACCGTTGTGGGGGCGGCGGACAGAATGAACTTGCTGCCGCCGCGCAGAGTACGACGGGCTGCGCCGCCGCGGAGCTTGCGCTTGGCGGTTTTCTTCTTGGCTCCGCCGGTCTGGAGAGGGCGATTGCCGCCGTCGCCGGCGTCTATTGTGACCAGAGCCTTCGGGGTCATTATGTAGTTCTGTGAAATCGCGGGGACGCCGACGCCGAATCCACCATCCACGTAGGGCGGGAAATTCCCGTGGGGACCGTCAATCCCTGGGCGTGTCTGATAGTCTAGGGGAGCGCCGGCAATAGGGGCTGCAGCGGCACCACCCTTCATTTTGCGTGCCTTGCGGGTCTTGTTCTTAGGGGCGGGTGCAGATGTTGCGACGGGAGCCGTCTCACCACCGATGAACTTCAAATACTCTTCGGCTGCGGGACCGTCAATCTTGCGCCCAAATACTGCCTTCCACTCGGCCGCCAAATCACGGCCCATTGTCTTCATTGAGCCGCCCTTCTGGATTAAATCCTTTGCAAATATCTCAATGCGTTCAAATGCTTCGCGCAGCTCTGGAATTGTCCTCGCACCACCTGATTGTACCGGAGTCGGCATAGCTTACTTATTAAGACTTGAGATTCTAGTAGGGAGGATATACATAATCACCCTAATTGTAACTATTAGGGTGAGTATGTGGGACTGGGAATGTTTAGGAAGGTTATGTTTCCTTAAAAATCCAATAGAAGAGGGTGGTCTCCTACGGAGACCACATACCTCCGTAGGGGTATGAAGGGGAGATGGAATCTCCCCTTAAACTTGCTCAAAGAACGAAGGGGGTACATTATTTATAGCATTTTTGGCTGCCTTTGCAGCATTGTTTGCAAGATTTGTCACTGCATTAATGCCCTCGCTGACGGCCGACTTGGCAGCATTTACACCTTCGCTTAGAGTATTTGTGATGGTATTTACTGCCGAATTGGGCTCATTGGAGCCGAAGATTGATACAGGGGGCGTTTCACCTTCATTTTCATAAGACGTGGCCATATTTGGCACGGGAACAGATGGCCCACCGAAGAGGGTGAAAATGAAACCGAGGACGAACAGTATGAGTGCCGTAATAATTACACCTGGACCGTATGTGCGTAGCTTTTCGGCCCACGTAGCAAGCCTGTATTCGTGGTAGAACAGCTTGTAGTGGTGGTACATACCAGCGCTGAGCGCCACACCACATAATAGTAAAGTGACGGTTGGGCCAAAACGGGGGACTATTAGGAACACCGTTACAATGGCGAATAATAATACAAAAAATCCTGGGACAAGCAACTCCATATGCCTATAACTGTTTGTGTATTAGAGATTTAGAGAAGTCTAGTGTTTTTTACTGCGGTTGGGGGCTATTAGGTGATGTTGGAGAGGACTATTAGGGGTGTATTGGTGCCCAATATATCCCAATGAAGAGCGTCGTCTCCACAGGAGACCACTTATCTCCGTAGGGGGATAAGGGGGGAGCGGGACGCTCCCCCTAAAGTTTTTCAATCAGATCCACATTGGTCAGAAAGTGCTTGCGGCAGCAATCCCGCCGGAGCCCCAGCTCGTCCAACGTCTGCTTCTCTGGAGTATCAACGTTCTTAGTACCATCAATATAGAGTGTAGTAGTCTGCTTGCTTGCACCACGACGGGCTGCAAGACGGGCTTGGTATGTACGCCACTTATCGGCGATAACCTCTCCACAGTTCATACAACGGTATGGAATGATCATTTTGGAGGCGTGTGTCTAATTTTGGTGGGGTGATGATTTTCAAATTTAGAGAGCGCGGGGGATACACAAACGGGGGCTATTAGGGTGTGATGCGTTCAAGCGAATGCGGTTGATTCCGGCGTCCTCTACAGAAAAGCAAATGACTAGCGTACTCTATGGCAGTGGTCTTAATTACCAGACTGGCAACCCCGTTCGTTCTGAGATTCGTCAGGTTGAGCGCAAGGTAAATGACCTTGCTTCCCTCTTTGAGGACTTCAAGAAGACTGGTGGTGGCGGGGCCTCTTCTTCTGCACCGGCAGTATCTTCTACAGAGTTTGAGGGGCGCTTCCAGAAGTTCTCTGATGATATCCAGGCGGTTCAGGGCTCCCTGAGTAGCATTCTTGGGCGTCTGGACCGCGCCGAGGGGGCGGCGGGTGATTTTGGGTCGCGTATTTCACGCATTGAGTCGTCCCAGCTAGGTGCCAGCTCTATGGTGATGGAGCAGCGCTCTATTATTGACCGCCTTGTTGCCCGCATTGAGAAGCTGGAGGCTGCTGCTGCTGCGCCTGCCCCTGCGGCCGCAACTGAGTAAATCCTAAATACAGTTTATGAATCCAATAAACGCAATTTAGTATTTAACGACGTGATTTCCTGCTCTTCTTTGCTGCAGCCCGCTTATTACGTCGCACACGACGCGTCTTTGCACGACGGCGCCCACCAACAGATGATCCTGTTGGTGCTACTGGTGCTGCTGGCGCTGCTTGTAAAGTTGGTATATCCATTAGTACTTTAACACCAGTCGCCCGATACCCTTCTATAATATGCCGTGGGTCTGTTAGGAAATGCATGTATCCCGAACCCATATTTTTAATTTGTTCATCTGTGATACTTGCCGCTTCAGCTGCTGAAATTATTTCAGGGCCACTTGCGCCATATTTAAATGCGTAATATATTAAATCCTTCCTCTTCCCACTATTGTTTTTACCTTGTGCAAGTGTATCTGGTGTAACAGGTGGATAACCAACCGCAAGAGGAACAAATGCATATCGCGTAAGAGGCTGAACAACAAATACATTGAATTTAATTCCAGGATGCGTATTTGGTGCCATTTTAGCAATATTAAGTGCCGTATCGCGAACACAATAATCTCCAGCAAGACCAACTACAAATACATTGTGTTCAGTTTCATTACCATTTAATAAATCATCTAATTTAAACTTCCGCATACCAGTTTTCTTGGCAAATGGAGCAATATCAAAAATATCGTCCTTTGATAGCCCCTCTAAATAAAATCCGCCTGTTGCATCTGTACATGCACTAAATTCAGAACCTTTGCAACAGCCAGGGGCTTGACGACCAGCAGAATAAGCATCATCAGGATATGTAAGCGCGCCAAATGAATCTGTATTTTGGTCCATACCCTTAAAAATAACCTCAACATTGTTTAAATCTTTAAGAGGCATAATACCTTTATCAAAGGCTGCACCAGGTGTATCAATTACACAATGGGGGGGGAAGGGACCACCTGTACCGCTTGTAAAAAAAGAACAATGTGTGGGGTCGTGAAAATCACGCGTTAATATTACCTTGGTACAATTATTAGCATTTGCTTGTACCCACTCTACAAGTGGCTTTACAACATTATTGCCACCTGCAACAGAGAAAGCCCCAGCTGGATGTGGCTCTACAAAATCATATTGCATATCAATAACCATAATAGAATTTGTTATAGTATCCCCAACTGGAACACTTGTAGCTCTTACGTCAGTATCTTTCAACGCATCTTCAAGATAATAATTGTAAAAACGATTCAAATCGCCAACAGGCTGAGCCATAATACCTGCTGCAACATTTTCCTTAATACCACCAATCATTCTCCGTGTTCGCCGGGCCATTCTACGATTTGAATTGAAATTAATTATACTAGAACTAAAACCCCCCACTCGTCCGTACTTTCCGCAACGCCCCCTCGCTAATCTCAATCCCGTGGCTCGCCTGCAACTTGAACACAAGCAACTTCAAACTGACCCCTGGATTTTTACGCAACACATCCATAATAGTCTCCTGCTCGGCCGCCGTCCATTTACTTTTAGAGTGTGTGGGGTGGGTTGCATCGGAGGGCGCTGAAGACCCGATAGAACCAGTATATTTAAATTGGCTGAAATCTAGGGTCTTAACGGACTCCTGGGCTGGGACTGGTGGTGCAGGCATAGCAGTAGCAACCGCTGGCATAGGCACACGTACAGGTCCATCGCTCGTCATCCGCAGCGGCTGAATGTCCAAACGGCCCGCGTGGTGCTCATCGTGGCACCACTGGCAAACGACAATCAAGTTCCGCGCATCATCGCGTCCTGACCCATCGGCAAAATGCGCAGCCCCTGCAGCGTCCACACGCGGCCGAATATGATGAACCTCCAGGTCACGTACCATCCCCGCTCCGCACATTTCACAGGCCCGCCGCTGGACCGCCGAATTCCACGCCGACCCCGTCGCCTCGGCCTCATTTACGGACCCTAATAGTTTCCGCCTATATGCGTGAGCCTTTGTGAGGAACTCCGTCGGCAAATGCATAGCCCGTGCGACCTCCAAGCCATACTGTGAAGAACCCGAGCCAGGGCGCAAGGAGCGGTCATAAATGAGCCGGTCACGCGCCGCATCATAGACGACCCGCAAGTGCCACACTTGCAGCTTCAAGCTCTCAGGTGCAGGCAAGATATCCGTCAGGCCGTGCAAGTGTGTGGCAAACACATAGCGCGCCCGCCGCTCCGAGAGCCACTCAATACCCGCCGCCACGAGCGCCTGGGCCCCCGTGGATTCTGTCCCTGAGCACAACTCATCCCCGAGGACCAGTGTGTGTTCATCGGCCGCCGCCAAGATTTCGCGCATTTCACTCATCTCCACCGCGAAACTTGACAAACCCGCCCACAGATTGTCCTGGTTCAGAATCCGCGTGTAAATGGACTTGAATGGGGTGAGTGCGAACTCCGATGCCGGCACATAACAGCCACACTGGGCCAGATGCACGGCAATCCCAATAGACTTCATCAACGACGATTTGCCAGACGCATTCATCCCATATACGAGCCATCCAAGTGCCTCAGACCCCAGCTCCACATTATGCTTCACATACTCCGTACGAGTCAAGATGCTTTCAATGAGGGGATGGCGCAGATTCTTCGCGGAAACCGCGGCCGACTCGCCGGCCTGTAGGGTGGGACGCACATAGGCACGCTCCTCGCTGACGCGCGCCAAACACTGCACAATATCAACATCTTCCACCCAGTCCTCCAGCATTCTCCACAGGCCAGTTTTTTCTGCAGCCTCGCTCACGGTCCTGCAAATATCGGGCAGACTGACTTTTAGGGCAGAGCTCAAGGCTTCGCGTAGGCGCAAGGCCTTCGCATTCAAAGCCTCCAACCAAGGCGTCTCAATCCAGCCCCCGCTCGTCTGGGACTTGACGCTCACATCCTTAAAGGCATCAATGAGGGACGCCGCACCACCAGGAGCCGTCGCTGCCTTGAAACTCTTGAGCGCCGTCGTAGTCCCACGCAGACCATATGGGACCGTGTCGCGCTCCTCCAGGCGAATCGCATCGCTCCCAACGCCCGCCATCGCCTTTGCAGTCGCACAGAATTTCGTCGCTTCCTCCCGTACACTCGCTAATTGTCCCTCCAGGCGGAAAATGTCGGCGTTCTTCTCGGCACTTGCTTGTAGGAATGTAATGTCAGGGCTAGCCGTGGCCTGCTGAGCCTTTTCCACAGAAAATTCCCGCTCAAACACCCCCTGGCGCCACTCAGAAAGGGCTGTTAGGAGTGTTGGTGGGGGCTGAAGGGCGGTCGGCACGGCCAGAGCTAGGAGCTCGGCGGCCAAGTAAGACTGATGAAGGCAGCCGATGTCGGCAGCGGTCGTCTGGGAGCAAATCATCCGCCGATGGAGACGTGGCAGGTCAAACATCGCGCGCAGGAGTTTCTGGATATTTTTCCGTTGGTTCTCCGCTGCGCCCATAAAAGCCCCCAGTTGGTCGTAGCGGCGCTGAAGAATGTCGGCGTCGGCGGTCGGCTGCAGGAGTCGCGCACGAATTCCGCGCTTCCCCATAGGAGTAATACACGACCCGAAGAGGCCCAGTACGGAATCCTGTAGGCGCGGTGCAATAATCTGAAGCTGGGTCAAGGCATTGTTACCAAGCCGCATTGCGGCCGGCGGGGACCACCGTTGATTCTGGTGGAGGCGCTCAAAGGCCGATGGAAGGTGCTCTTTCACAAACAAGAGCAAGTGACACAGGGCCAGCTCGGAGATTGTATCTTCACGCACGTGCAGCCATTCACGAACCGGCAATAGACTCTGGATATTATACACTTCACGCAGGAAGTTCTCGCGCGCAAGGGCCACATCAAGGGCTGACGGGCCGGCTTGGCGGATATGCAAGGCGCCGGCGGGGTAGGCGAGGCGACGGCGCAAGGTAGGCTCATCGGGCCGGTCCAGTGCATCGCCGGCCCACCAGAAGATGAGTTCGCGTGGGGCCTGTACTTGTAGGTAGTGTGTGAGGTCATCGGAGCTCCAAACATCAGTACGTCCGCACGCCTCGCCGCTCAGTGTAGAGGTAACTCCTGTGGAGAGGTCAAATGCCGCTGCACCGAACGTAGGGGGAGCACCAAAGGTGGCGCCGGCACTCATCCAGATGCCGACGATGGACGGTGTTTCGTGACTGGCCGCGTGTTCCCAGTGCGTCCCTGGGCTGAGGATGCGGGCGACCTCGCGGCGCACAACTTTCCCCGTGCGGTCCTTCACCTGGTCAATCACGACGACGGTCCAGCCGTTATCCGTGAGCCGCCCCGCCCATTTATGGAGGACCTGCTCAGGAATGCCGGCAAACAGCACGTCCTTCCCACCAGGGGCGTCACCGCGACGCACAGTGAGTTGCAGACCGAGGAAATCACAAATATCGCGCACGTTAAAACTCGTCTGGCCAGTTTCGGGGTCCTGAATGTCATATAGTTCATAGAACTTGCCGACCATTAATAGGATAGCAGTATTAGGACCATATTTGGGCCTGTACTGATTCCAAAAGTGTTCATATTCTGTGTTCATTTAGGTGTGTTGTGGGACCGCTCTTAAAGTAAGAGTCGTGGCCAGGGCTTAGGCCTACTTTCCTGTGGAGGCGCCTCTGATACCATCCTTCGCTCCCTCTACGACTGCTCCAGTTGTGCGCTTCACGGCCGCAATAAATGGCGACTCGCCGCCCTTGTTCATAGCCCGCAACTGGTCGTAACAGCCGATGGTGAAAATCGCGGTCACAATGGATGCGATTGTTTGAATTGTGCTGCCTCCCATATATATACTATTAGGGTGGTTGTGTGGGCGATTTAGACCAGCCGTTGGCGGGGTGCAGGAGCTGCGCCGTGAATGGCCTGGTATTTCCCATCAATCATCATCCACGTAAGGGTACATCCGCTGCCAAATCCAGAAAGTGCAGGGAGGACCGCACGACTCCAGTAATAGCTCGCACGACGCCACGACATACTAGTATAGTCAACCTGTGGCTTAGATTACTTTTTACCACCACACAACGCCGAGCAAGATGTGATATTATTCCCTCCCGCGCCATATTTCTCAATACAATCCTTCATACAAGCAACTGCTTCTTCGGCACTTTTAGGAAGTGCGGGGGGTGCCGGCGGAATAGCGGTAGGGGTGCTAGTAGGGGATGTGTTGCCAGGGGCGTAGGAGGAAAATGGCTTTGTTAAGCTGTTGTCAAATGCACCAAAGAGGTCGCTAGTAGGCATTGAGTAGGGGCTGTAATTTGCGTCGGCGAAGGTGAGATTTCGGATGCAGTTGAAATCATTTGAGTCGCACTGGGTCAGGTATTTCCCGCCAGGGTTATCAATATTTGAGTAAGTAGGATTTCGTGTATTTGTGCTGGTATTTAGTCGGCTACCTGTCTTCGGCTGGAATGCGCATTTACGTTCCGAGGCAGAACCAGAACCCGTAATTTTACAACCATATTCCCCATATCCGCACTCACTACCAGACCCCGCTTGTACGCAAATCTTCTTCGTGTAATCCGTGTCGTCAAAATACGTCAGCCACTCCTTCGGGACCTTTGCCGCAGGGTCTTTCATTAATTTCTTAATTTCATCTAAATTCCCCGATTTACGAATTAACTCGTATAAATTCTTTTGTGACGCCGATGGGCCCATATCCGCAGTCCATTCAAGGCGCCGCTTGATTTCGGACGCTGTCATTGACGCCGTATCCATACCAGGAGTCATACCATATTTCTGTTTCAAGTAATCACTGTAGCTGGTGTAAGCGTAAAATCCTTCAACACTTAAATACACCATTGCTATCACGACTATCAGCAAAATACTAATTAATACCATCCGTTGGCTAGCCATATCTACTAGTAGAAATACAGAAATTCAGGGCCCCCTCAGAAATACTGTTAGGAGTATTTGGGCGCCGCCTAGAGGCTCCGCGAACTCACCGTCTTGGCATCCGCATACATCTGGCGTAACACCGCTTCGGGGGCCTTGCTTGACTCCTTAATCATCCCCGCCTTTACCAACTCACCCCTAATAGTCTCAATAGGAAGCGTCTTTGCTGTCCGTGTAATACGCTTTACACGTGTAACATTCTTCTTAATAGCACTCACCCCTAACTGTATTTTGCGGGCCGGTTTATGAACCTTTTGCTCGCCCCCTTTTGCCCCGCCACTCGCTTCGTCGCGATGCCGCTTCTTTGTCAATAAGACCTTTACTCGGTGTGGCTTCTTACCCCCTAATAGCACTTTTGTAGTGGGCGATGAGGGAGCTGGAACAGGCTCAGCCGCGCCGCCTGATGGGACCGGGGCAACAGAAATCCTCTTAATTTCCTGTGGGGCTACAGGAGCCTGAGATGCACCCCCCTTGCTGGGCACGAGTTCTTGTGGCACAGGTGCGCCTATAGCTGCTCCGTGTTCATCTAATTTTCCTGTTACGCGGTATGCAACACGTTGCTTTTGTGTGCGCCGCTGCCGCGTCTTTTCGCCGCCACCACCCTCGCCTTCTATTACAGGACTAAATACCGTCTTCCCGCCTGTTACAGTAACACGTTTCACGTCCATATCTTACTTGTAGTGGAGATTTGACCAATTTCTGGGGCGCATAAAGGACCTGGCCTAAATTTGAATGAACGCCGCTCCGTTTGGACCAGTACCAGCTCTGAACAAACAATGAGTACCACGCCTACAGAATCAGTACCCACGCCCTCTTATCGGCACATCCTTGATGTGTTCTTTGCGCAGTCGGACGGGAAGCAGATTCTGAGCCATCAGTTGGAGTCGTTCAACCAGTTTATGGAGCACGACATCCCTGAGATTATTACAATGGTCAATCCTATTACAGTCAAGGGCTCGCCAGAGACGCCTCTTGCCGGGCCTCGTTCAGTCCTCGCATCTGCAATGGGCCTCTCTACATCTGCAGCAAATGCGCTGATTGGTGCAGAGGGTGCTCCTCCTCCAGTCCCTGCAGCGGCCCCAGTAAATCACGAATATGAAATCAGCGTGGTGTTTGAGAAGACCACGCTCCGTAAGCCGACCATCTTTGAGAACAACGGTGCCGTCCATCCGATGCTCCCCAATGACGCTCGTCTGCGCAACTTGACCTATGCCGCACCCCTAAATGTAGATGTACGTATCACCACGACATCCATTGACCACACTCGCGGGGGCGTCCGTGAGTCACGCACGCGTCTCTTCCCCAACGTCCATCTGGGGAAGATTCCCGTAATGGTCGGCTCCAAGTACTGCCTCCTAAACGACCAGACCAACATCCACCCGTCACAATTAGGAGAGTGTGAGCTGGATATGGGCGGCTACTTCATCATCCAGGGCGGCGAGCGTGTTATCATCTCGCAAGAGCGTATGAGTGAGAACCGCCCTTTCGTGTTCCGCAATGGGCGCAACACGGCCAAGGAGCAGGAGGTGGTGGAAATCAAGTGCATTGGCCCAGACAACGACCAGGTCCCTAAGAGTAACGCTGTGCGGATGGTGTATCACCCGAAGAATCCGCAGATTACGCTCTTGCGTGCAACGGTGCCTCGTGTGAAGACCGATATCCCCCTCTTCGTCCTCTTCAAGGCGCTTGGTATGACTGCAGACAAGGACGTCTGTGAGCTCATCCTGGGGCCCGCCGGCGACCCTGCGTTTGACATTGTGCTTTCCGAGTCCATTGCGGAGGCCGCCGACATTCACACGCAGGAGGCAGCACTGGCCTGGATTGCCCAGTATATGACCGCGTGGTCCGTGAAGAGCCAGCGGACGGTCAGTGCTGCGGATGTGCTCGGCGAGGAGCTGTTCCCCCAGATTGGCGGCGTGGATAAGACCTACGAAAAGGCGTGCTTCTTGGCGCATATCACTCGCAAGGTGCTGTGGTCCAGTGCAAACCGCCTGCCCGCCGACGACCGTGATGCGTACCCGAACAAGCGCGTGGATATTCCTGGCTTCCTCCTGGCAGACCTGTTCCGCAAGACATTTACGACACGAATGGTGAAGGACATTCGGGCCTCACTGGGCAAGGAGATTCACGGTGGGTCCTGGCGGGCCAACGGGAACTTTGAGGAAATCGTGAATATCAACAACATCAACAAAATCATCAAATCCACTATCCTGGACGTCAATCTCAAGTCGTCCCTAGCGACGGGCAACTTCGGCTCAATGAAGATTGGCGGGCCGGCCAAGATTGGTGTCAGTCAGGTGCTCAACCGTCTTAACTACTTGGCCGGCATTTCGCACTTGCGCCGTATCTCTACGCCAATTGAGAAGACGGGTAAGCTCATCGCCCCTCGTAAGCTCCATAACAGTCAGTGGGGTATGATTTGCCCGTGTGAGACGCCAGAAGGCCACTCGGTCGGTGTAGTGAAGAATATGTCTTCCACGGCGCTCATTACAATCTACTCCGCAGCCGGCGTAGTGACCGACTACTTTGGTCGCCTGGGGACCCTGAAGCCACTTGTAGGGACACCGGTGGAGGAGCTGCACAAGAATGTGCGTGTGTTCTTGAATGGTGCGTGGATTGGAACGCTGTCCATTGAGGACACGATGCCGACGGTGAATGCCCTGAAGAAGGCCAAGCGCTCAGGTGTTCTCCACATTCACACGGGAATTATCTGGAAGCCGCAGTACAAGGAGCTCTGGATTACGACGGAGGCTGGGCGTATTATTCGCCCACTCTACGTGGCGGATGCTCTTAGGGAGATTGCGGGGGACGCAACGGGTCGTCTGGCGACGGAGGTAAATGAGATGACGGACTGGAACCGTCTGCTCCTCTGGCAGACTCCTGGTGGGCACAACTTGATTGAGTATGTGGATGCCGGCGAGACGGAAGGTGCATATGTGGCGATGACAATGAAGGATTTGATGGCGGATGAGCGCGGCTCGCACACGCACGCCGAAATCCATCCTTCCACGGCACTCGGAACGCTGGCGAGCAACATTCCCTTCCCTGACCACAATCAGTCTCCTCGTAATGCATACCAGGCGTCAATGGGTAAGCAGGCGATGGGCATCTATGCGACGAACTACTTGAACCGCTTTGACACAATGGCGCACGTCCTGTCGTACGTGGAGAAGCCGTTTGTCAGCCCCTTTATGAGCAAGTTCTACGGGGCCCAGCAGCTGCCGACGGGCCAGAATGTGATTGTGGCGATTATGACCTACTCAGGCTACAATCAGGAGGATTCTGTGATGATGAATCGGGCCGCGCTGGACCGCGGGCGTTTCCGCAGCATCTTCTATCGTACCTATAAGGACGAGGAGCGGAAGAACCAGTCCAGTGGCGAGGAGGAGCGCTTCTGTAAGCCTGAGGCGGACTTGACGAAGCAGATGAAGAACGCCAATTACAGCAAGCTGGGCGCGGACGGGTTTGTGCCCGAGAACACCTACGTGGATTCGGATGATGTCCTGATTGGCAAGGTGGTGCCACTGCGCATTCCTACGGGCACTGTGCTGCCGGCGGGGTCCAAGCGCTTCCGTGATGTGAGCCGCACGCCGCGTAACAATGAGGTCGGCTACGTGGATAAGATTTACCGCAACCGCAACGGCGAGGGCTACTCGTTTGCGAAGATTCGTATGCGCCAGGACCGTATTCCTGAGATTGGCGATAAGGTGAGTTCGCGCCACGGCCAGAAGGGTACGATGGGTATGATTCTGAACCCTGAGGATATGCCCCAGACGGCGGGTGGTCTGACGCCCGATATCATCGTGAATCCGCACGCCATTCCTTCGCGTATGACGATTGCCCAGCTGATGGAGACGCTGCTGGGCAAGATGTGTTGCAAGGCGGGGGCGCTGGGTGACGGTACGCCGTTCAATGAGACGACGGTGGATGATATCTCACGGATTATGCGGGACGACTATGGTCTGGAGCCATATGGTAATGAGATTCTCTACAACGGCCACACGGGGCGGATGATGGAGACGGCCATCTTTGTGGGCCCGTGCTATTACCAGCGTCTGCGTCACTGCTCGGCGGATAAGATGCACAGCCGCGCTTCGGGTCCGCTGGTGATGCTGACACGCCAGCCAGCCGAGGGTCGCGCACGGGAGGGTGGTCTGCGTTTCGGCGAGATGGAACGAGACTGTGTGGCGGCCCACGGTGTGGCTGACTTCACTAAGGAGCGCCTGATGGAGTGCTCGGATGCGTTCGTATGCCACGTGTGTCGTGATTGTGGCCTACTTGCAATCTCCAATCCCACGGCGGGTGTGTGGAACTGTAAGGCGTGTGGTAATACGACGAACTTCAGTACAGTGCAGATTCCCTATGCGTCCAAACTGCTCATCCAAGAGCTGGAGACGATGTGTATCTCATCCCGTCTCCTGACGGAAGGAAAACTTGTACGAAAGCCGCTGATGCTTACTGGCAAGTAATATGTCCTATTAATCTAATAAAATATTAATGCGAAGCCCTTATTCAAGAAGGGGGTTTAGGGGGCGGAACGCCCCCTATATGCAAAAATAGCAACACCCAATAAAATCGCAGCAGTAAATCCAAGCGCACCTAATTGTCCGCCACCACAAAAACCCTCATCTTGACTTGTAGGGGCGCGCAGAGTTCCGTCCCGTTCATATATTTTTTGGTCCTGTTCCCACTCATCACGGTCCACGTATTCATCCAGAACCCACCGTGTCTGATACGGAACGCCACCCTTGAACTCCACGGACTCAGGGTCTTCCACATACGATTTCCCATCATCATTCCTAATTTTATTCATAGACGACCCCACGCGCTGAGTCACTTGTTTGCACCGCGGGTATGCCGAGCCAAACATTGCGCGCACCATCGGCCCAGGATTCAAGGCCGCCTGTGCATCTTCTATCATTCCCGAGGCCATACCTTTCATTGGGGGATATCCGAGGGCATTGAGGGCCGACGTGATTTTCTTCCCTAACATATCGCCCCGCGGAATACCTTCTATATACTCCCACATATCCGCACCATTAGAGCACTGCTGACTTGTACGGAGGAAGTAATTCACACCAATCGGATACGGCTTGACATCCATATTTTTCGTGAAATCCGTGGATGGCCCACCGAAGCCAATCATATCAGCGTACCAGGCAGCACCCTTGGCAGCGTCAATGGTGGCGCCCATTGTGCCTTCATTACGAACCCCTATTTGACTGGGAATGAGCAGCTCGTCCGTCGGGTCAAATTGTGGGCCCAAATAGCCGAGCTGTGTTGTGTCCGCTTTTGGCAATATAGATGTGCGCGTTTCGTTTCCATATTGTTCCTGTGCAGATGCCGACATACCTATTAGGCGGTGTTATAAATTTGAAGCTCGGCGTGGCGTAGTACGAAAAGCACCCCCCAATATGGACTCTCTATTCCCGAAAGTCTACAAGCCATCAGCGCCAATAGAACATACTATGCAAGAATGGTGGAACGCCTTTGATGAAGCCGGCGTTGTGCCGACGACAAAGGCTAGCCCTGCCGCTGCCGAACCAATGAGCCAGTTTGCCGGCTGTCCGTGTGGGGCCGGTCCCGAGGAGATTCTGCACGAAGACAACTCTGTGTGCCTCAAATGTGGCGAAGTGCTCGGTCGTCTTTATGACACCACGGCCGAGTACCGATTCTTCGCGAACGACGATAAGGGCGGCGACCCGTGCCGTGTAGGTGCCCCACAGGACCACCGTCTTCCGGAGGCGTCTCTTGGTACGATGATTCTGGGCGGCCGCGGCAAGAATATGTATAGAATCCGCAAGTACCACACGTGGAATGCGATGCCCTATAAGGAGCGGTCGCTGCTCCAAATCTTTGACCGCCTATCCCTAATTGCCACCAACCACGGTCTCAGCTCGTCTATCTTGGAGGACACGAAGGACATGTATGTGATGTTGCACGAGTTGTGTGACCGCCGTGGGCTGACCCGTGATGCCGTGCTGGCAAGTTGCCTCTACACGGCCCTGAAGCAGGCCCAGACGCCCCGTAAGCCGAAGGAGATTGCGGATATGTTCACGCTCAGCACGGCGACCTTTACGAAGGCCCTGAAGTTCTTCCAGGAGGTGTTCGCGCTGGCAGAGCAGAAAGGGTTGCTGAAGAAATCCACGGTGGATACTGGGTACGGCTCCACGAAGGCCGAGGATTACGTGTCCCTTCCGCTCAGTCGGCTTGCAATTCCACGGGCAAAGGCAGCGGCGATTGAGGCCGGCGCACGGGCAGTTGCAGCCTTGGCAGAGCGCGAGGGCTACAGCGTGGAGAATGTGCCGCCATCGCTCGCAGCCGGCTGTGTAGGCTTTGTGCTGTCCAATATGGAAGGTATGAATATCCCGTTGGCCGACATTGCAAAAGCTGCGGATGTTAGTGTAGCGACGCTCCAGAAGTGTCTCCGACGCCTGGATGCATATAAGGATGTACTGTTAGCGGCTGCTGGCTTTAGAAGTTAGACTTAGACCACAATAAAAAGCGCCCCTAAAAGTAATATGGGAGGCGCACAATCGTCACTAGGTGTCTCACGAGAGACCCTATTAAAATCATCACAGCCAATGCGGCTTATAGCAGACGCTGCAATGCGTGTAATGTTTGAACGCATAACACCAAAGGATTTGCTGGATCTCGGAAACCCCTCTACATGTAACAAGTACGTGCTCGTCATTAGTGGAGCATTTGACCAATATTTTCGTAGTATTGACGTAATGCCGGTTATTAAGGGCAAACCGGCAACGATTTATTTCCAGCGTGCCGATATTTTGACCGGTACCGCGACTGGAATGCCCGAGGCCTACAAGAAGATGCGCCAGGAGGTGTGTGTGCTCCTCGGGTATTTCTTCAAACGATTTTTCCAGATTTACGCCGCACTCGCCCTAAGTGTATTTGATAGTGAAAATATTCGGCAGGTGTCTAATGTATTTGGACTATTAGGCGGGCCTGGAGCAGCTGCTAAGCCTGGAAGTAGTGTGTATGGCCAGCTAGGCTTAGCCGGCAAGGTATTTGGACCTGGAGGGCCCGCTCAATATGTGCGGGGTGGCGCTGGAATATTAGAAGAGCCATATGCATTACTAAACCCGTACATTAGTGCAACACCAACGAAGCTTATATTAAAGCAAAAGTATGCAACTGTAACTGGGCCCGAACTGATTGGTTATAAGTTTGAAAAGTCCGATAACTTATATGTAATTAAATCGGAAGCGGGTTACTATATTGGATTAAAGTCACCATTTACCGCGTCTGTATTTTTTATGGTGCGTATTGCGCTTCGTAGCATTTCGGGCAGTGAAAACAAGATTATAAACTTTAGTGATGCCTACAAAGACGGCGAGCCATTGTCAATTAGAGACTATTCTGAAGTACAATTGACAATTTCACCGCGTGATGGTGTGGAAAAGTGGAAGGTAGATTTGCCCGCAAGCTTGGAAGACCGCGGCCTCACAACATCACTGCGAACAATTGCTAAGCACATTTATACAAATGGTGTGGCCGGCTCAAAACTACAACCACTTCGCGCCAGTGATGTAGAGAAAAAGGCAGAGCGTGATGTGGGCAGAGACTATTACAGGGGTGAGCGTAGGACAAATACTGGTGCATATGGATACAGTGGAGTAGAAAAGGCACCTGCGGACTTGGCAGGAATTGTGACGGCTCTGGAGAAGACAAAGCCGGTTGCACATTGTGTTGCGCGGTCCCTGCAGCTCTTACAGTTGGATGCACTCGGACCAGCGTCGGCGCGGCAAGGGCAGTCATTCATTTGTAACGTGAAATTTTTGTCGCCCGAGTCGGCGGCGGACAGTATCCCTCGGCCTGGCGAGAAGCTCACGAAGAGCCCTGGCCTGGCGTCACTGGAGACGCTTTTCCAAGTGTATGAAAATGGAAAGGTCGCACTACCTGAGCGGAGTGCGGAATATTTGAAGTTCTTACAGGCAATGGAGGGGCTATTCCAGGGGAAGTCTAGTGGGGCAAAATCACTGACTGGTATAACAAGCCAGTTAGATGGCGATGTATGTAAGGCGATTTTGCCGGCGGGTATTAAGGACCGCCAGGGGACGACGATTCCATTGGCTGGTAAGGGTCTGGAGGCAGCTAAGAAGCGCGTGAAAGAGATGTGGGGGATTCACTTGGCGCACGTGAAGGAGGTGGATAAGCTCTTTGCGGCGATGTTTAGTATTACAGGCGGAAATCAGATTGGTGTAAATCCAAAAATTGTGGCAGCGGGGCTGCCTGGTTTGGATGCACTCGCAGCAAAGGCACGCGAAATCTTGACGAACTATTATGTGGGGTGTGAGAAATCCTATCGTCAGGGTGTGGGAGAAATTGTTGGCTCTATGCCAGCCATTGCGGCCGCTGCTGCTGCGCGGCCAACAGCGGGAGTTCCTGTTGTTGGTGCCCAGCCTCGGCCGGCATTACAGCCCCCGCTAGTCCCACCACAGGCGAAATAACGACGACTTCCCTAAGAGGTTCATCGGCGCCTGGAATGTCTCCACGGGCTCGCATACAGCGGAGCGAGAAATACACAGCAGTTCCAACGCTTAGTAAGCTTCCAAGAATTGTTAATGATAGAAACACATATATCATTGAATTATCTGTGTTTGTGTCAGTCATATGGAAAGGGAGGGAGTGTGCTGAGTATGGAGCAGCACAAAAATATCAATTTTATGGACACTTACGCAACAACGCCCTACACTTTAGTGCGTCCTCTTCTTTACAGGTTTCTTATTTTGAGTTGGCACTGGGAGATAAGGCGGATGCTCTGCAAGCGATGACGGGTTCATAATATTAGAGAGTAGAATTGCAATACAAACACTGGCGGCTACAAGTAGTGGGAAGCATAGAATCATAATAACAATGTAAAACGGCGTGATCATACTAGATGTGTGTTATTGAGCGTGGGCGTGGGTACTATTAGGACGTGGTGGTGGATGTGTCAATTTTAGCCGCGGGTTCTCCAGTCCTCCCCAAATTAGACAAGTAGGAAGAGTTGCGTGGTCCCGTAATAGTTCGCTGTCCAATTATATGCGTACCAATGAAACGGCCCGTCGGCTTTCCACGGCGCTGGCAACGTCCTACCTCCCACTGCGCGGTCCATCCAAATCCAGCCGGCCCCCATTGCCCGTGCGGCAAATTCAGACAACGACCGTGCCGCCTCAAGGCGTTCAGTCGGCAAAATTTCTCCGCGTTCAATCCAGCCTGTTTGGTAAATGATCTCGCCGTCGTTTTTCGGATGGCGCTGGTAGGCCGGCGTAAATGCGGCTAGCACGGACCCTGCAAATCCACGAAATACAAATACACGGGTTTGAATAGCAGCCCAGTTAGCGGGGATATTATGTATAATACGAGGATTCCGTTCCATATAGATGGCAAGGACCTCTAATAGCTCCTGTGGCGGAATTTCGCGGACACCGAAAGTGAAATCACGCCCCTTATAGCGCCTGTACATCCAGGAACTACTGTAGAGCGATGGACCAGCGCGGCCAATGGGCGCGCCTTCTTTAAGGAAAATCGCACACGTCTGACCGAGCTCACGTGAATCTGCAAGAACGGCGTGTAGGAGTGTGTTGCCGATTCCCTGGCCGCGCTGGCGCGGGGCGACACAGAAATTACTGATAAGACGCACAGCATAATTGGTGGGAGCCGAGCCTCCACGCCGCAGTTTTCCGAGAAGTTGCGAGGAAATCACACCTTGAATGGGACCGACAATGGCCGGTGCGCGATACATCAAAAACCGGCCCCCACACGCCTCTAATTGTCTCATCTGGAGGACAGTTAGGGATGGCTTGGGGTGTTCGGAATCGGCAAAGTTGGCGGTGAGGAATTGGACAACTGCGGTGCGTTCTTTTTCACTGAGTACTACGGAGACGTTTGGAATATCGGCGGGTGTTAGTAGCTGTGCACTGGGTGGTGGCGAGAGACGTTGTGGAGGAATTTGTAGAAGTTCGGGGCGGGGGCCGAACATTTTTGAACATAGAACTTGTATGAGGGATGGTGTCGCGGAGGAGGACCAAAAGGATGGGAGCGGCGGGGTCGCCATACTTACTATTAGAGTCGTGCGTGTAATCTTAGGTATGAGTATATGGGAGTGTGGTCGTGGGTCTGTTTAAAATTGACGTGCGGTGGGGATATAATGCACGGCGAGGACAGAATGGACACTGTAAAGAAAGCCAAGCCTGCACGTTGTATGATGTGCGAGAAGAAAGTGGGATTGACGGGGTTTGCGTGCAAATGTCACGGACTCTATTGTGTGGCACATAGGATGCCAGAGGACCACGCGTGTGGTTTTGACCACAGGGCCGCGGATAGGGCGGTCTTGTCGACAGTTATGGTGGCGTGTGTGGGGGATAAGATGGGGGGTGAGCGTTTATAAAATATCAGCTGCAAGTTCCTTTGGGGGACGGCGCGTCCCCCATACCCCCTCCCTTGAATAAAAGCTTCGCATTCATACTTTTTCATAAATTACAATATTTCAGCTGCAAGTTCCTTTGCGGGCCCTCGCACTTTGTGCCTGCGACAATACTTGTAGGGCATTGTGCCTTGTTTTTGTTGGCTCCAATTAGGGTGTGTGGCAAAGCGCCAACGGGGAAGCTGAGTGGCTTCTGTCGGGTGCCGACAATTTTTCCCATTTGTATGTACGTATGCACACGTATATACAAATGAACCACCACGAACTTGGCGCTTATTTGCGCGCCAGGCACGGGAGGCGGCATCAAAGTCAATACTAAGCATACATTCACTCATGCACTAGTAATAGTATTATGAATTCTTATAATTCATCACGCGTATGTTGCGCATTTATAGCTTTTTTGATACTTTCAAAGTCATAGCCTTGTGGTATAGTTTTACCACACTGTGACACCAATATGCGTTTTATACTTTCAAACTCCCTAATTGATTCCTTTATTTCCTTATATATTTCTGTGCGTTTTTCAACAGTTGATGCGCCAAGCATATTTTTATATTGTACTTCTAGTAATTCTTTATAGTCTATTAAAAGTTTTTCATACTGATTACACTCAATGCGTTGTTTTATAGTATTTGATATACCACCACCCCGCTGTTTGCGTGTAAATGTCCGCCCACAATGCCCCTTAAAGTACAGCGCGGCAATCTGCGGGCACCAGCGTGGGTTCAGTGGCGTGGCTCGCGGCGAATAAAATGCCACCGCGTCTTTTTCACGTCGGTCACGGCGCATCCGAGCAAAGGCCTTCGGGTGGTCGGCGGCCCAACGGAACCACTCTGCGGACTCCTGTGCGGCTTTTAGGGAGATTTCGGCGCGGAAAATATGGTACTGGAAATACCAGTTCGGGGGGTACGTTTTCTCCTGGCCCTGGAACGCGAGGCCTGTGTGCTTCAGTCCGCGCAAGTCCGTTATATGCGCCTCTTCCTCCGTCTCGCGCCGCACATTCTCCTCTAATAGTTTTCCAATGGACTGGTTGTGGCGGATATCCTTGCCCTCCATTTGACCCTTAGGGGGTTCCCACGTGGCGTCGTGATACTGGGCTCCTGTGCGCTTCACTACTAGGAATTTCTTGCAGTTGTAGGGGGCATCCTGGAGATGCAAAAATACTGCTGAGCGCAAATACACTCGCCACCCTTCGGTGGGATGTTCCACGTAGGCGTAGGCTTTTACGGGGTCGTGGGGCAGATGCTCGGACCCACGACGGAGGCCTGGCTGAAATACATCGTAAATCTTCTTACTAGGCATCGCCTGATTACTAGTAGGAGAGATTTTGTGTATGCGGTGCGGGTTAAATAAACCTTAGAGTTTTGCCCTAGCAAACTCTACATTGGCTTGTAGGCGGGGCTGCATATGAGGCGGGCCGGTCTTGCGGGCGCGCTCACCAGCCTCAAACGCGACCTTATAGTGTCCCGTGTAATAGGCCAGAATGGACAGCTCATCGTCGTACGACCACTTATACACGTCACTGTCAATAAAGAGGAAACTGTCTTTGGCCTCGCGATTATCAATCGTCATTGCGAGCCCGTAGATTTTCTGGGTCATTTTGCTCTGTTTGCGGGCGGCAAACATCACATAATAGGGCGCCTCTAGACGCTCGCGGTCAATCTCAATGGCCTTCCACGCATACTCTAGCTTCTGGTCAAGGTCATCGGTGAGCTTGATAAGATTCACGTAGCTCATATAGCGTTCCTGCCAATAACCGGTGGCAAGCTCGGCGCGCTTCTTGTAGGCAACAATAGCCTCATTCTGTAAGCCGGCATCGCGGTAGCTCTGGGCCAGATAGAAACACGCACGAGGCTCATCGGGAATCCGCTGGAGTTCATCACGGAGCGCGAATGCATCACGGACGTACTTTAAGGGGTCCTGAGAGCGCGCACCTTCGCAACGGGCTTGGTGCCACGTAGCCTCGGGAAGAACTCCGTGAATCTCGGGACCTCCCTCACAGGCCGGCCACTCATGCACGGCGCCCTTATAGACCCAATTGGCCTTGGACGAAAAAATCTGGGTGCGCTGGTGACGTAGGGAACCGTGATGGATTCGTACGCGGAGTGCATTTACAGATGGCTGGAGGGTTTCCCAGAAGGCCGCGGAGGGAGGCGTACCTTCCAGAGTGTCATCGGCATCCAGGACCCACGCCCACCCCTCGGGACACATTTCACGGACGGACGCAAGGCAGGCTGAGCGGTTGTGCCCAAAATTCACCCACGGTTGGTCAACGATGCGGCCAGGAATACCAGCGGCCGTCATTGTACGTGTAATAATGTCCTTAGTTGCATCCGTAGAGCCAGTATCATGAATACAATAATGGGTGATAAAGGGGATGGCGGATTTGAGGGCGCGCTCAATAACGTGGGCCTCATTTTTCACAATCATTGCCAAACAACGTTCGGGAGTAGATGATTTCTGGATTTGGAATTTATCCTCAGATGCCGTCGGCGAAATTCCATCAAAGAGCTCAGACATAGATTTCTTTGATTGAATTTGTATTTGCAATTTAAGCACTAATCGGTGCGACCAGAATTGCCGCAACCTAGCTCATCTATACGCGCCCGCACCTTATCTAGGCGTTTGTCCTTCTCTTCATTTGATATATTAGGTATTTGAGGTATATAATTCTGTGCAGAATACAATGAAGCACATTCATTACGAGGGGAACCAACGTTGCGACTACTATTACGAGATGGTCTGGGGGCTACGCGACGACGACGAGGAGGAGGAGGACTTCTGCGATGCGACCGATGGACCGTGAACTTTCTCTTACCTGCTACTTTTGCACCGCCTTTCTGCTTACGTGTTGCTGCCATATACTATTAGGTGATTTTATAAATACCACGTGTAAAAATTTTAGAAGAACGTATATTGGAGTTTGAAATTATCAAGAGTTACATAACCGCCACCAGACACTGTCGGTATGAAATACAATTTGATAGAACTGGTATTTGTTGTGTAGTTTGTTGCATTGCTTGTAAGAAGGTCAGTGAAAAGAAGACGACGAGTAGTACCCTGTGACACAAAGTCAGTTGTTGTGAAATACGCCTGTGCAACTGTACCGCTTGTAGTATCTGGCCCATCGCCCTTAGAATAGAATGCAATTTCTGTACAAGTGTTGGATGACTGGGTTGTTACGCCAATATTACCCGCAAGCATAATTGCACGGGCAGTTGTGAATGCTCCTGATGCGGGTGTTATAGTTGCGTAATAGATTTGCTGTCCATTTGAACCAGTTGAGCCAGTTATTGTGTAATTGTCATTGTTGCTTGCAATGGAGACTGTACCAGTTGAACCAGTTGTACCTGATGTACCAGTTGTACCAGTTTGACCAGTAGGGCCAGTTTCACCAGAAGGGCCAGTCTCACCTGTGGGTCCTGTCTCGCCTGTGGGCCCAGTCTGGCCGGTAGGCCCCGTTTCACCAGTAGGCCCAGTCTCACCTGTGGGGCCTGTCTCACCAGTAGGCCCAGTTTCGCCAGTAGGACCAGTCTCGCCTGTATTACCAGTCTCTCCAGTGGGACCCGTTTCGCCAGTAGGACCCGTTTCACCAGTAGGTCCAGTCTCACCTGTGTTGCCAGTCTCACCTGTGGAGCCCGTCTCGCCTGTAGTTCCAGTCTCGCCTGTATTACCTGTGGTGCCAGTCTCTCCAGTTGTACCTGTCGTACCTGTAGTTCCTGTCTCGCCTGTAGTACCTGTCTCACCAGTAGTACCTGTAGTACCAGTTTCACCTGTAGAACCAGTTGTTCCACCAACACCAGGGCTATCAACCCAGAATAGTGCAATTGTTGCATTATCAATTGCAAATGCATTTGTGGCAACAACGAAAGACCAAACCCCTGATGCAAACACAGGAGCACTCACAATCTCCACATAATTGTAATAACTGCCGTCTGCTTGGCGAGCATTTAGGTAGATTGGATGGTTTCCGTAGGCACCCTGAATGCTGTTGAAGAAGTAAGTTGCATTTACACCATCATTGTTTGTAGGATTAAATGATATTGCACAAGTACCAGGGCCATTTACATAATTAAACTGTCCTGAACCCAATGAGTTATTGCGTGTCCAAGCATTAAAGTACTGTTCTCCAGTTGTACCCGTAGTGCCTGTAGTACCCGTTGTACCAGTAGTACCTGTAGTACCTGTAGTACCAGTCTCGCCTGTGTTACCCGTAGTACCAGTCTCGCCTGTATTACCCGTTGTACCTGTCTCGCCTGTATTACCTGTGGTACCAGTCTCACCTGTATTACCCGTTGTACCTGTCTCGCCTGTATTACCTGTGGTACCAGTCTCGCCTGTGGGCCCAGTCTCGCCTGTGGGACCAGTTTCACCAGTAGGACCAGTCTCACCAGTAGGACCAGTTTCACCAGTAGGACCAGTCTCACCAGTAGGACCAGTTTCACCTGTGGGACCAGTCTCGCCTGTATTACCAGTTTCACCTGTGGGACCAGTTTCACCTGTGGGACCAGTTTCACCTGTGAGACCAGTCTCGCCAGTAGGACCAGTCTCGCCAGTAGGACCAGTTTCACCTGTATTACCAGTTTCACCTGTGGGACCAGTTTCACCTGTAGCACCAAATTCACCCGCTAAGCTAACATTGTAAGTAGTTGATGAACCAAATGTGCCGTTAATATGTGAAATGTTACTAATTGTAATTTGTCCTGTACCACTATTGTAAGACTGAACAGACCCATAAAAGTAGTTTGTGAATGGATTTGCAACCTCTGATACAATTACATAGTTATTTGCTGTGAAAGGTAAATTTGTGTAAATAGTGAGTGTCACTGGAGGGCTATTAGGGTTGATAGTAGCGGCTGAGGATGCTCCATAATAAGCAGCACCTGTTGTACCCGTTGTACCAGTCGTACCAGTCGTACCTGTTGTACCTGGGAGACCTGGTATGCCTGTTGTACCCGTTGTACCTGTCTCGCCAGTGGGACCAGTTTCGCCTGTGTTACCTGTGGTACCAGTCTCGCCTGTATTACCTGTGGTACCAGTCTCGCCTGTGTTACCTGTGGTACCAGTCTCGCCTGTAGGCCCAGTTTCACCTGTATTACCAGTTTCCCCAGTAGGTCCAGTCTCCCCTGTGTTACCAGTCTCACCAGTTTCCCCAGTAGGACCAGTCTCGCCCGTATTACCTGTTTCACCAGTAGGTCCAGTCTCGCCTGTATTACCAGTTTCACCAGTAGGTCCAGTTTCACCAGTAGGTCCAGTCTCGCCTGTATTACCAGTTTCACCAGTAGGACCAGTCTCGCCTGTATTACCAGTTTCACCAGTAAGACCAGTCTCACCTGTGTTACCAGTTTCACCAGTAGGTCCAGTCTCGCCTGTAGGCCCAGTCTCACCTGTAGCACCAAATTCACCTGCTAAGCTAACATTGTAAGTAGTTGATGAACCAAATGTGCCGTTAATATGTGAAATATCACCAATTGTAATCTGTCCTGTACCACTATTGTAAGACTGCACATACCCATAAAAGTAGTTTGTGAATGGATTTGCAACCTCTGACACAATTACAAAGTTGTTTGCAGTGAAAGGCAAGTTAGTGTAAATAGTGAGCGTTACAGGAGGGCTATTAGGATTGATGGTAGCGGCCGATGATGTTCCATAATAAGCAGCACCTGTTGTACCCGTTGTACCAGTTGTACCTGTCGTACCTGTTGTTCCTGGGAGACCTGGTATGCCTGTTGTACCAGTAGTACCAGTAGTACCCGTTGTACCTGTAGTACCAGTCTCACCTGTAGGACCAGTCTCACCTGTGTTACCAGTTTCCCCAGTAGGTCCAGTTTCCCCAGTAGGTCCAGTTTCACCAGTAGGTCCAGTTTCACCAGTAGGTCCAGTTTC
>JACCDZ011636194.1_pt1 | contig 66602 bp, 81 predicted proteins | sample 7449551 | NCBI WGS metagenome assembly JACCDZ01 (sample SAMN15323452, study PRJNA562643) | freshwater metagenome | isolation source: river surface water | place: USA:Blue River Watershed | collected 2017-08-18 | reverse complement strand
GACCACGAAGAACGGCGACCCCCAACAAGTTCCACTTCCTTCCTTTGTCTGTGCGCTGTTGATGGAGTACCTCGCGACCTTACCGCCAGAGCAAACAGCCCTCTTTATCGGAAGGCGGAGGAACCGGCTGAGCAAGGAATGGTTTTGGGCGCAATGGAAAGCGATTAGGCGACGGGCGGGCTTGGCCGATGTGCAGCAACGCGACTTGCGGAGAACGTGTGCCACGGATCTGACCTCACACCTAGACTTGATCACCATCAGTAAGGGGGTCCTCAACCACCGCGATCTGAACACGACACAGATTTACGTGCAGCCGATCAACGAGCGCATCATCGACGCCATGAATGCGAACGTGCTGCTGAATCGGGCGCATCTGTTTCCGGTACCAGCGCCCGTAGCGGCCCCGATCCAGCCGTCTGACACGAAGCCACCCATTCATTCCGCATGCATCGAATCACCAATACACAGCATGGAGTGGCCCGGCTGAGGGGAAGCCTCTTCACAAGCGAGGGAATACTATGGCTGTCTACCAGGTTCGCAAAGCGAAGCAGATCATCGGCTATCGAATCCGTTGGTATGACGCGGACGGCCGGCAGCGGAAGAAAACGGTCAAAGGGATTGTCCGCGAGGAAGCGATTCGCCTTGAACGTGAGATTCTCGCCAAGCGGGACCGTGGCGAAAAGCTGCAGGACCTGCGGCACGCCCCGACCTTCGCCGCCTTCGCGAACCTGTGGGAAGAAGAGCATACCCCACATTGGAAACGCTCCTCCCTGGAGCAATACCACAGCATCCTGACCACTCATCTGATTCCCGTCTTTGGGCTTCAGCGGGTCAGCAGTATCACGGAAAGCCATGTGCGGCGGTTTATGGCTACGCTCAGCGACAAGGGCTTATCTGAACGGCGCATTAACCTGGTGATCCTCGTACTCAAGATGGTTCTCAAGCTGGCGTTGCGTCGTCGCTGGCTGCTGGAAGATCCGCTCCGCGATGTGAAGAAGCTCAGGGAGCCGAAGAGTGATGTCAGCCCGTTTTCGCCGGAAGAAGTCGAACAGTTCCTGGCCAAGTGTCCCCCCTGGTGGCGGCCGTACTTCGTGACCGCTTTTTGGACCGGAGCGAGGCCCAATGAGTTGGCGGCCCTCAAGTGGGGGGATATCGATTGGACGGCCAAGACTTGTTCAATCAGGAGAGGCCGCTACAGGGGCATTGAAGGGACGCCGAAGACCAAACACAGCGAGCGCACCCTAGAGTTATTGCCTCCGGTGATCGAGGCGCTGACGCTGCAGAGGGCGCAACAAGCCGCCTATTACCTGAGGCAGGGAGAAGGGGCCCCGAATCCAGGAGAGGATTACATCTTCACTGGCCCCGAGGGAGGCTTCCTCAACACGAACTACCTGCGCGAGCACATCTGGTATGCCACGCTGACCGCTGCCAAGCTCCCCCACCGCACCTTCTATCAGACCCGCCATACCTTCGCGAGTAACGCCCTGGCTGCCGGGGAAGCCCCTTCCTGGGTCAGCCAACAGATGGGCCACAGTTCCCCCGAGATGCTCTTTCAGGTCTATGCGCGATGGATCCCCAATAGGACCCGACGCGATGGCAGCGCTTTACTGCTGCGCATGGCACAGGGAGAGCCTACCTCTCCGTCAGAAGCCCTCGCTGCGAAGTAGTGGGGGTATACTGCGCCCATCCCTACTTCGTGCCACTCCTCACGCATGGCTGACTGGGCTCGTTTTCTTGGTGGCCTGGTCTGATTAGGGTCCCATCTGGCGTGACTCATCCTCAAGCCAGCATGAGCTTCTCTTTCCGTCACATCCGATCGCGAAAAGGCAGGGCTGACCACGCTGGAAAGTTGTGGAGTACGCCCGATATAGGCCAGCTCCCTTAGCTCGAAGAAGAAACGCTGTGAAGAATCAATGAGATAAGAAGGTATGGTGCCGAAGCCGGGATTATCTCAGAGGGGGTTGCTCAAGTCCTTGAAGACACAGGCAATCCCCGCCCTAGTGGCCCAGTCTGAAGAGTTGGCATCTTGCCTCTATTTGTTCCACTTCGTCTCATTATTCGTGAGTTGGTTGCCCACGCTAACACCTATTTAACACCATGAGTCTTCCTGTCCCAGCCCGATTCCGAATGAAAGGGGGTACGGGGGGCAGGCTGGGCGGAGAATTGTGTTCGCATCACGCGCAACTGACATGTGAACCAAAAAGCCCACTCCGGGCACCACGGAATCAACAAACTGAGTTGGTGTAAAAATGTCATCCTCAACAAAAATGAATTCCCGATGTGCCATCACCATTCCTCCTAACGGAAGGACTTCCATATGACAGACATGAAGACACTTCGAGAGTTCAATCCACAGCGCGCTCGATTTTGTTCGATCGAACCGTTCACGATGATGGCCGGAAGCACCGCTCTCGAAGCGGGAGCCTCCATTTTCAGCGGGATCATGGGGAAGTCGGCGGCGAAGAAGCAAGCCGAAGCGATTCGGATCGCGCAGGAGAAGGCCCGGGGCGCCGTTGAAAAATATACGGCACAAGCGAAAGGTGAGCTACGGTCGTTCCGTGAGCGCGGCGATACGGCCGGGACCACTCTCGCGGACCTGCTTTCAGGGAAGCTGGACCCGAATACCGTCCTGAAGGCGAGCTCGTTGTTCAAGTGCCAGGAGCAGGAAGGCTCGACGGCCATCAATCGGGAACTGAAAGCGCGTGGGCTGTATGGCTCCGGTGCCGGACTCGAAAGCCTCCGCAAGTTCGAGAACCAGTTGGTCGGTGAGGAGGGCCAGCGGCAGTATGATCGGCTCTTCCAGTTGTCGGAACAAGGCCGTATGGCTGGAGCCCAGATCGCGGGGCTGGACTCGGTGGCGGGCGGACAGATTGCGGAAATTGAAATGAAGGGCGGTGTGGCCAGAGGAAACGCAATCGCTGGCGGTGATCAAGCCTTCGCGCAAGGGATTAGCGGGGCGGTGAACGCCGTCGCTGGTGGCGGGATGCAGTATATGAATTACAAGATGCTGGAGCCGATTCTCTCGCGGCTGGGTGGGAGCAAGGGCAGCGATCCGAACCCGGGCGACATCCAGGAGGCGCTGGGCAATAGCATCATGACGGCGTCGTCTGACCAGTGGTATCAGAGTCAAATCAATAACGTCGGCATGGCGGACGGCGTGACCTGGGCGAGCAATCCGTATTGAGGGGAGTCTGAGTTATTTGACCGCGCAGTTCGACGGGGGTGATTACAAAGGTATGTTCCTCTTATCCAAGGCAGTTAGAATGCGGTCCAACTTGGATTCGAGATGAAGATTAGCAGCGCCCACGAAATACCAAATACACACAAAATTCACCAGTGGGATAAACCCGAGAAGGGTCCAAACAGCGACGGGGCGGCCTTTCTCGCGGGCCAATAGATTTGCAACGACTGCGACCGTTAGAGACATGAGCGTAAAGGGGACCATGCTGAGGAGACCCGATCCGGCGCCGGTTTCCATATGTCTTCTCTCCTGTAATTTGAGGGGTATTGCCATCCCCACCACAGCCCCAGGCTGTGACCTTCAGAGCCCTGCATGAGCCTACGCGGTTCTCGCGTCCAGGACCATAGTACTGGTGCTAGTGCCCGTCACGACGGCTTTTTTTCTCGCGGTACTTCTTCAAGAGATCTTCAAGCGCTTCCTCAACGACCTCATTGAGGTTACATCCCCGGCGAACGGCTAACACCTTCGCTTCAATAATAAGATTCGCGGCGATGCGGACCCCGATCTGTTTTCGCTCTTTCCCATCCATGGCGCGCCACGGTAACGAAATGATTGCGGGGTGTCAATCTTCCCCACTTGACCCCATTATGGTCCCATGCTACCATGGGACCATATCAAGGAGGGTCGCCTCATGCATCAAGAACGAACGGTGAAGATAAAAGTTCAAATACCGATGTCTCTCAAGGTCAAACTGGGGGCCGCAAAGGCACAGGGAATCACAGCAGCCGGACTTATCCGGCATCTACTCACGCAGCATTTCAACCAGCCCCAAACGGGCAGAAAGGATGGTCACGCATGACCACGGCAGCGCAGGCACTTAAACCGACTCTCTCTGAGGACGTCCGGATTGTATTGGAGGATCGAACTGCACATGCTCTGGAGCAAACGGAACGCCTCGAACGTCTCTTGAGTAAACTCAACCAATCGACTTCCAAGGGCGGGAGTTTGGACGGGAAGTTGTTTAAGTTCCTCGCCACAGCCAGAAACGCCGTGGGATTCACGCGCGCGGCACTTGAAGATATAACCGCTGTCTTGCCTGGACGAACAACCGTCACAAGGAAGAATGCCGGCAGCGCTAGCCGGCTTGCCAGCCCGCCAGCTAACCACCGTAGAAAGTGAGAAAGAGGCAACCGCATGGACGTGCAGACACTCATCGTAGCCTATCGCAAGGCCAATACCTCGCCGTGCCGTGAGGACGCACGTCATGCACAATGGTGGACTGAGGAGCTTGGGGAGGCGGTCGCCGCGTCAATCCCAACGGCACGCCTTCTCAAGAGCCTTGATCGACTGGCAAGCCACGGCCGAAGCCCGTCCACAGCGAACATGTACTTTCGCTTCTTCCGAAGAGTCTGTGCCTGGGGTGTCCAGGAACGGATCCTGACGGCCCCCCCTGTGTCGGTATCCCCCTGCCAAAACAACCCAAGCCCACGTTGCGCGTGCTGGCTCCTGACGAGGAGGAGTCTTTGTGCGCAGCACTGGGGAAGCCCTATGATCTGTGGGTGAAGATCGCCTTGGAGACGGGGCTCAAACTGTCTGAGCAGTTTTCACTCCGATGGCGGGATGTGGATCTGGTGCGGGGCACCATCCTCTTGCCGGATCCTTCTAGCAGCGCGGTCTTTATGCTTCCTCTGTCACCGGCAGCCGTCGACCTTTTCCGGCGACTCCGTCGCACTCAGCCGCCTTCGATGTATTGTTTCCCGGATGTAAAAACCCCCAGCCGCCCCGTCAACGTGCACAGCTTTCTCTCCTGGCGTTGGGGGCACGCGGTCCACGAAGCGGGTATCCCTCCGATCACCTGGAAAGATTTGCGCACGACCTGCGGGGTCCGGCTCGCCGAGCGGGGACATTCGGTCGAGGATGTAGTAGCGCGGATGCGTCAAGCCGGTCATCGACGCGCCTACCTCTACCGCTGCACGGCCGAACAGCGGCCACCGAAAGCGGCATCCGCGCCAAGGACTGCGATGTATCAGCCGCTCGTTTCAGGAGAACTGTCTTCCGTCCTTTCACGCGATCGTCAGTCCCGCCCGGTGACTTTAGAAGAAGCGGCCCGTCTGTACGCTGTTCATCAGCTTGACGAGCGTCCATCACGCCCGCACTTTGAGCGCATCGCCCGTCAGTTCTGGCAGCCATGGGCGACGCGTCCACTCGACAGCCTGACGCGTAAAGAGATCAAGGCTTGGCATCTTGAACAGGCGCATGCGCCGATTCATGCGAACAAGGCCCTAACTTTCCTCAGGGCACTGCTGAACTGGTCGATTGATGTGGAGCTCATCACCTGCGCGAATCCCGCCTTACGGATAAAGCGGTTTCCCGCGCCCCCGCGGGAGCGGTCGCTCTCTACTGAAGAATGGCAACGTGTCATGCAGGGCTTACCCCTACTCTCGCCCAAATTCCGCGCCTTTGTGTTGATTCTACTGTTCACAGGCGCGAGAGGGGGCGAAGCTCGACAGATGCGCTGGAAGCACATCGATGAGACTGTCCGGATATGGACGAAACCGAAAACCAAGAATAATCGCAGTCACCGCGTCCCGCTCCCGCGCCAGGTGATGGACGCGCTTGCGGAACTCCCCCGGGTCAGTGCATGGGTCTTTCCCGGCATCACGTGCGACCGTCCGTGGTCAATGTCTGCGACGCAAAAACTCTGGGCGGATGTCCGCCGTCGATGGGGCCTTTCGGATGTCACCCTGCATGATTTCCGAAGATCCTGCGCCAGCAAGCTGGTCGACCATGGCGAGAATCTTTCCACGATACAAGCTACGCTCAATCACCATTCGCTCACGCCAACTGCGATCTATGCACGCCTCTCCACAGCGGCTCTTGATCGTGCCTTGCAGGACCAAGCCAATCGTCTGGAGCGTCTCTCCGGACATCAGGTCTGCCTACCGCCGCCATCACAACCATTATCCGATCAGGCAGTTCTTGCCCCGACGATTATCGAGAGGCCGCCCACGTCGGAGCGCCTCGAAGAATGGCCCGGCTAGGAAAGTCAGTCAGCCTCCACCGGGAGCAACGCGAGAGAAGCGAACGAAGAGCCAGCTGAACGGTCACCGCCCAATTTGTCCAGGAGGCCCACCATGCGAACGACAACGATCCCCCTGTGCATGTCCTTGATACTGCTGGCCGGATGTAGCGGCCTGATTTTGCGAGAGGACGACTCAGGACTGGAAACCACGGGCAAGGTAGTTGCCCGGGTCCTGCTTTGTCCTGTCACAGTTTGCCTAAGCGAGCTGGAGATATCCGAAATTGAACAAAGAGAGATTCGTGATCGGAAAGAACGAGACTATCTCCGCTGGCTCAACTCGCTTTCTCCTGAACGGCGCGCAGAGGAACTCGCCCTAGAGCAGGCCCGTACACAGGCTGCGGGAATGGCATTGTTCGGACTCGGACTCAGCGGAGGACCATTCCGTCTACCCACCTCACCGCCTGCGGTTCAGCCCTCGCGCTCCGTTCCACCGATATCCTGCACGAGCAACCGGGCTGGACAGTCCGTCTACACGAATTGTTATTGAAACGCGCCCTCGACAAGGGCACCATTCCAGTACCAACAAGAGGACCCGATGTCGGCAGAGCGCGCATCAGATATTGTTCAGTTCATCGCAAAGAGGACGGGCCTATCTCCCGAACTCGTGGACCGCGTCGTCACGGCCGGCGAGCCATGGCCAGGGGCGATCGCGATCCAGCAGTATTTTCATTCACGAGACAAAACCTTGGATGCTGCGCTCGCCGATCCAGACGATACGTTGCCGGGGTTGGAGGCGGTGGAGGTCGATGCGGAGGTACTGGCGCGTCATCAGCGGTATGTCGCCACCTCGCTGAAGATTCGTGAAGAGGATGTCTCCTCAATCGGCGATTCCATGCAAGAGTATTTCCGCGCACAGATCAAGGACCTGAAAAACGCAAAGCGTCGACTCGCTCGGCGACGGCGTTAGACGTGAACGGGAGGCGCCGATCGGCCTCATGAGCCGATCGGCGGGCGTTCCTGGCGCCCGTGCCTCCTCCCTACTACCAGGAGCCCAACCGGGAAGGGACATGCCAAGACCATCAGCACCATTCCCTTACACTATTCCTCTCATTGACCTTACTCGAGCACGGCAAAAAGTGCGGTCTCAGGAGGCTCATGAATTTCTTTTAGTTGAATCGCTTCTGCGAACCGGGGAGATGGTCGATCTCTATAAGCGCGACAAGGCTGGTTTCAAATCCTATTGGAAGCATAACCATGGGATATTTAGCCGTGACCCGCTCTCTGGCTCTCACCACGCACTAATACTCCGCGACAAACGGCTTGAGGCGGAGTTGCTCCGATTCGGCTATCTGGATGTTGGCCTCGGGATTCTTGATCTTGGCAGGTTTGCTCGCCTTGAACCAGGGGAAGAATTGCGCCATGGTTCTATAATATTAGGTGGCCCATTCGACGGAGGAACAAAGGCGTCCGCTTTGCTCCTTAAGTCACAAGATCCACAGTTTATTCATTTACGACTGGATCTTTCACACCCCCCAGAGGCAATTCTTGAACGCTTGAGAGGCCTGCTTCATCAGGCCTGGGAAGATGCGGGAAAGGTGAAAAAGCGAGGCATGAATCGACGGCTAAAGCCGGAGGCAGTTTCGATCAAGAAAATTGAAACGCGCCTGAAATACCTCCGATGCTACGACTTGCAGCAAGGAGGCAAGACTGTCGAGCAGATTGCCGACATAATGTACGAGGGCTTAGATAATCGCCTAGGCAATGCCTCACAGGCCCTCAACCGAGCAAAAAAATTGATCCGCTCGGCCGAACGCTCCAGAACGATCCAGTTTTTACTCGCCTAACCAGTTTCCCCTCTGTTTAATCCATCGGTATTCGTCTCCCCAATTACCATCGAATTAAATCCGACGGTAACTTCTCGTGCATGGGTGATCAACCCATGATGCATCATCATTACGGAAGGGGGGCGCAATGCTGAAAATTAAACTGCTCCGGATGTCGCGCAGCCTCTCGCAATGGGAGCTTTCACGGACGGTCGGGGTTTCTCAGGGGCGCTTTTCCATGATTGAGCGAGGCTTGATCGAGCCGACCGAAGCAGAGCGTATCCGGCTAGCTAGTGTGCTCGGCGCCAATCCGGCGACACTTTTTCGGGCTGCTATCCGGTCAGGAGCTGGGATGCATGTGTCTCGCGATGAACGGGTGCGCGCCTAAACGAAAACCGCCGCCCTGCGTTACAGCGCAAGACGGCGGCGAAACTAGGAAGGATCTTGATATGCAGACTTTATCAAAGCCAGAACACCGCCGCAAGCGACAGGTTCAGGCCGCCTTTGCCCGAGACGGGTTCCGGCGCGTTCGAGCCGACATCGTGCGAGACTTTTTTATCGAACATCCGATTGCCTACTTGGATCAGTACCATTTTTGCGTGAAGTGGTCGGGGCTTGGTTGGCGCATCCTCCCCGATTGGCGACGCCGCCTGGATTGGGACCACTTCCAACGTGAGCAACTGAAGGGCTTCTCTGACCGCCAAGTCGAACTCGCGTTACTCGATCTCGAAGCGCTTGGTGTGGTGGAGTTCTCGCGCATCGAGAATCAAATCATAGTTCGACGAACTGCTGCGGGAGCGCAAGCATGGGCGGCGTGATCTCTCTTCCCTCGCTCCTTCGCCCGTTACCGCAGTGGGTCGGTTGGCGCTTGGAGTCGCGCGACGGCAAGCCGACCAAGGTGCCGATCAATCCCCGGACGGGGCAACGGGCCGCCACAGACCAGCCAGCCTCTTGGGGCAGTCTGGAGGACGCACAAGCGGCGGTCGGCCGCTACCAACTGAGCGGGATCGGCTTCGTGTTTGAGGCGGGGGGCGGGCTCGTCGGTGTGGACCTGGACAAGTGCCGAGACACGACAAGCGGGCAGATTGAGCCGTGGGCACAAGAGATCGTCCGGGAGCTCGATAGTTATACGGAACTCTCACCCTCCGGCACTGGCCTCCATGTGCTCCTGAGCGGCGAATTACCCGCCGGTTCTCGCCGCAAAGGTCACGTCGAGATGTACGATCGCGGCCGATACTTTACGGTCACCGGAGACCATCTTGCCGGCACTCCTGCAGAAATCCAGGTACGTGAAGCCGAACTGTGGGCGGTTCATGCGAAGGTATTCGGGCCCATTCTCTCCACAGAACGCGCGCCGGCGTCGACGCGTTCCTCAGCCATTCATTCAGATGCCGAGATTATCCGACGCGCAAGCGATGCGCGAAATGGTGCCAAATTCGCACGCCTGTGGGCTGGGAACTGGCAAGGCGAGTATTTGACACAGTCCGAGGCGGATAGCGCCCTGTGCGCCATGCTGGCCTTCTGGACAGGCAATGATTCAGCCAGAATGGACGCCTTGTTCCGACAATCGGGACTTTTCCGTGAGAAGTGGAACGAGAAGCATTATGCGGATGGGAGGACGTACGGGGAAGGAACGATTGATCATGCCGTGAGAATCCCGCGCAATACGTTCAGCGGAATCGCCAAACGAACAACTTCTGTCGATGAACCGTGCCTACCAGAGAGTATTTCCCAATCTGGACAAACACGATTTCCGCTCACCGACGCCGGGAACGCCGAACACTTTGCTTCCAAGTACAGTGACATTGTCCGCTTTGATCACCGGCGCGGGCGCTGGCTCCTGTGGCGTACACATCGGTGGTGCCCCGATGTCGACGAGGAGATTCGGCGGCTATCTAAGCTCTCCAGCCGTGACCGGTTCAGGTCCGCCGCGGTCTGCGAGGACCTGAAGGAACGCGAGCGGATTGCCAAGTGGGCGATTCAGTCTGAATCCCGATCGAAACTCGACGCCTTCCTAGCTCTCGCCAAAGCTGAAACGCCGATTGCAGATGGTGGCGACAACTGGGACCGCGACCCATTCTTGCTCGGAACTCCAAACGGCGTCGTAGAGCTGCGAACAGGTGAGCTTCGGCCTGGACGGCAAGACGATCGGCTCACGATGTCCACTGATGTGCCATTCGATCCAACGGCAACCTGTCCCCGCTGGGAGCGTTTCATCGCTGAAGTATTCGGCGACGATGACGAGTTGATCGGGTTCGTTCGACGCGCCATCGGGTACAGCCTTACGGGGACCACGGAAGAGCAATGCCTTTTTCTCTGTTATGGGAGCGGCGCGAATGGGAAAAGCACGCTCGTGGGGACACTGACCTCTCTGCTCGGGGATTATGGATGGAACATGCCCTTCAGTACGATCGAGCAACATCAACGGGCATCAATTCCCAACGATATGGCGGCGCTGGTCGGCCGTCGTTTCGTGGTCGCGTCTGAGACGAATGACGGTACACGCATCAATGAGGCACGCGTGAAGGCCTTGACCGGTTGCGATCCCATCACAGCTCGATTTCTTCATGCGGAATTCTTCACTTTTCGTCCAGTGGCAAAGGTATGGCTCTCGGTAAACCACAAGCCGGTGGTGTCTGACGACTCACACGGATTTTGGCGCCGGATCAGGCTGATTCCATTCCAGCGAACATTTCCCGTTAATCCTGCACTCGCCATGGAGTTGCATGCCGAACGGTCTGGAATCCTTGGATGGGCTGTTCGTGGGTGCCTCGAATGGCAACAGCATGGACTCCAGCCTCCTCGCATTGTGAGTGACGCCACAAAAGAATACGCGTGCGACTCCGATCCTCTGGCCGAATTTATCGCCGAATTTTGCCTCTTAGGAGCGGAGAGCAGGGTCGGAGCAGCTGAACTCTACAGCCACTACCATGCATGGACGCGCCGCCACGAAATGACCGATCGTGAGCGGCTCACCCGTACCATGTTCGGCCGGAAGATGAGTGAGAGGTTCAAGCGCGAAAATGCGCGCTCCGGACGGGTCTATTTGGGCATTGAACGGAGGGCGATGTGAAGGGTTTTTCCCTTGCAGTGGAAGGTTTTTCATCGATTCCATGTTTTTCTCCTATGAAATCTCTCTCGCGTGAAAACATGAAATGGGCCTTAAACCCTCCACAAACCCTCCACGCACGAAGCCATTTTGTGGTCGGATCGACGCCTTTTTAAGGTCACGACGCAACGCTATCAGGGAGAATTTTAGATGAAGAAGGCCCCCGTTAAGTCAACCGGTCAGCGCCCCCAACGCTCCGCGCGAAAGCTGGATCGCAAGGCCGCCTTAGAGCAACGGGCTCGGGGGCTTTCCAATAGGGAAATCGCGGGCCTTCAAGATGTGGCTACCTCGACGGTCAGACGATTTCTAGAGCGAATGGAGCCTGAACGGGCAGCCGTGGAAGAGTTCAAGAGCGGTCGCGCTGATGCTTTGGCGCGGATACAGGGCAAAGCCCTCGACCTTCAGGAGCGCCTGATCGACAGCATTGACGACGGCGTTCTGCAGACGCTCCTACCGCATCAGAAAAATGGTCTGTTGGTGTCGGTCAATACCGTTTTTGGAACAACCTATGACAAGGAGCGTCTTGAGCGAGGCAAATCGACCCAGAACGTCGGCGTGCTCGCCCGAATCATGGGCTCAGCCCTGGATATGGCGCACAAAATGTCAGGCGCGGAATCTGGGGCTGAAGAAATTGAAGGGCCAGCCATAGAGTAGCCAATCCCCATGAACCGAGCAAATTCACATAACCCTGTCCAAATCGATCCGCCCGGGCTATCACTGCGCCCGCGCCTGGTCAGCATTCAGGACTGTGGTTTGTACCTCGGGCTCTCTGTCCACACCATCTACACCATGGTCAGTCAGAGGCGTATCCCATTCGTGAAAGTTGGCCGACTCGTGAAGTTCGACCTGGCGCTGTTAGACGCCTGGATTGCGAAAAGAACCGTGATGCCGATTTCATCAAACCGCCCTTGACAATGTATGCTTATTAGGTTACACAATGCCATGCACACGCAGCTGAAAGAGTGGCGAGCCAAGCGGGGCGTAAGCCTTCGCCAGTTGGCCGCCCTAAGCGGCATTCACCACATGTCGCTGCATAAGCTGGAAGCCGGAAAACTTGACCCCCAGCTTTCCACACTCCTCAAGCTGTGTGCGGCATTGGACGTTACCCTTAACCAACTTGTCGGGGTGGCCAAGGCGCCACGGAGAGGAGGAAAGTCCCATGGGACTGAACAAACGGAAGGATAGCTATTATGTCGAGTTTCGCGTCCTAGACGACGGGAAGCGGCTGCATCTGGCCGCTGGCGTTCAAGGCGCGAAGCTGAAGCGCTGGAAAGTAGGTTGCACCAACAAGACCACCGCGAAGCAACAGGAAGCGATCATTAAGACGCAGTTGCTCTCGGGCACGATGGTGAGTGAGCGCGTCCAAGACATCACCATGACGCTCGGCGCTTGGGCTGACGTGTACAAGAAGATTGAAGATGTACAACGGATTCGGAGCTACCGGGAACGTTGTCAACGGATCGATCAAACCATCGTGCCCTTTTTTGGAGGTCACACACTCTTGCAAGATCTCACGGTCGTCCAAGTGGAAGCCTTCCGGCAAGAGCGCGGGAAGGGGCGAGCCCTGGCTACCGTGAACGTCGATCACAACATTCTCAAGCACATGCTGAAACATGCAATGAAGCGGGACCTCCTCACTCGCAATGTCGCTTGTCTCGTCGCTGCCCCAAAGCCGAAGAATGCACGGGATCGGGTGTTAGAGCCGGATGAATGGACCCGGCTCTATGAAGCGGCACCGGATTGGTTCAAACCAGTTTTGCTCACGGGTTATCACACCGGTATGCGGTTGGAGGAAATCCTTACGCTGACCTGGGACCGCGTCGACCTTGAGCGAGGGCGCATCTTCCTGCCCGGAGCGCTCACCAAAACGAAGCAGGATCGTTCTGTACCCATGACCCCGAGCCTTCGCCGGGAATATCAGTTTCTGCGGCAACAGGACGGCATTGTGCGCATTTCTGGGCTAGTGTTTCAGCGGAGCGGAAAGAAGTTCACGCACACCTATCGAGTCGTGCAGGATATCTGCAAGGCTCAGAAGATCGAGAACTTCATTTTCCACGATCTCCGGCACTGTGCCGTGACAAACCTGGCTGATGCTGGGGTAGACACTGAAACGATCATGAAGATCGTCGGGCACTCATCGGTGGAAATGTTCCTGCGTTACCGGACGATCAAGGCTGAGAAACTTGACGAGGCCATGAGCCGTTTGAACACGCTAATAACACGTCGCTCCCCTGCCTCTTTGCAAGCTCTCGAAATCGCTACAGTCTAGGGGGTATGGTGCCGAAGCCGGGAGTTGAACCCGGATACCCTTACGGGCGCTGGTACCTGAAACCAGTGCGTCTGCCAGTTCCGCCACTTCGGCCTGATGAATGGAGTGGGATTATCGCTGATCGGTTCCAACCCGTCAAGGTGAACCGGCAGAAAATCTCCAAGAAGCCGCCCCCTTGAGAATCACCCGGCGGAAAGGCGGCCGCCTTCTAAATTCCAGGCGCCGTGTTGGGTCACCTCCCGGAGGTCGCCGCTCAGCACGATGCGTTCGCGCACCAGCCCCGCTGCGGCCAGCAGAAAAGGGCTACGGATGCGCGGCACCTCATCGGCAATCAACACATCGAACCGCACCTTGCGAAACAACGGATCAGCCGCCACCCGCGCCGCCGTTGTGATGATCACCCGGCGGTTCTGCACGAAGGCCTGCCGGTTCGTGTTTTCTTCCGCCGCCAGGAGCTCACGGATCTTTTTTGTGCCCCCTAGATGAATGACGTCTTCTTTCAGTTCGGCAAATTCCGGTTTGAGCTCCTTCGGAACCGTCGCTTCGGGAATCAGTTCCTCGATCCGCTGCTTGGCGATATCGACTTCTTTGCGAAGCCCGGCGCTATAACGCTCGTAGATCACCTTGTATTCGCGCAACGATTCCACATTTTTTCCCATCGCCTGCATAGACAGACGCTTCCAGATCGGCAATTGTTCGTACTGGGCCAGGATCGCGTCGATGTCTTTGATCTTGGCCTGGTAGTCACTCAGTTGCGTCACCAAGCGCCATTCCAGGAGGCGCACTTCGTCCAAATCTTTCTGCTTTTGAGCCTTATAGGCGAGGATCGGCGTGAGTTCGCGAAACCGATCGTACTTCTTGCGGAGGGCCGCCTTGTCGGATCGGGACTTGGCGTAGAATTGATGCATCTGCGCCTCGAATCCCAAGTCCGGCAGGGCAATGCCCCCGCTTTCCTTGCTGGTCGCCACTTCATACCGACTGAGCCAACTCTTGAACGTAAGCCCGGCTGCCTTCATGGCTCGAGCGGCAACGAGGGTCACCACATCGGCACTCTGGTGATCAGGAGTGACCAGGAGGATGCGCTTGTTGGCTCGAATCAATTCAATGACCAGCGTCGCCAGCTTCTGCCGACGCGCCGTCGGATCATCCTGCCATAAGGGCGTCAACACGGAGGTCGGGGTCAAAGCCTCCAGCATGGCGCGGTCTCCAGATTGTCCCGCTTCGAGGATGGGAAGGAGCCGCTCCGCCGGGCCCAGCGTATAGGAGGTACCTGCTTTGGTCATCTCGGCTAATCGACTACTGGTCGTGAGGACCAGTCCGCTGGCGTCCGGCACCAACGTGGCGGTTGGGACGACCTCCCCGATCGCGTCAAACAACTGGAGCACCAGCCGCTCCCCCTCCTGGAACAGCACGATGCCCTCCGTCGGTTCCGCCTCTTCGCCCAGCAGCAGGGTGGCTGATAAATCGGCGCCGACCATGACGTCAGGCGGTAGGAAAAACTCGTACAGATGCAGGTTCCCGATAGTCTGGAGCAATCGACCGCGCACGAGCGCAACTGCCTGATCGCGTCCCTCCTCCGTGCTGTGCGCCGCCTCACGTTCCAACGTCGCGGCCACTTGATCGAGAAGATCCGGCAATGTGCCGGGCATGGCGGTCATAACTCGTCTTTCTCCCGCGTTGTGTTGCGGCGCCAGTCTGGGGCGCCCGTTTCACATGTCTGGTGGCATCGCCGTGAAACAGGGAGCGTATCTTAATGACTTGGGAAAGACCCTGTCCAGCAGCGTTCAGAGGCTCAGCGGTCAATTCTCCGGTATGAACGGCGACGAGGGGGAAACCCACCGCATCGGGTGCATGCTTCCTCATTCCAGGACCCTCGAAGAAAACCCTTCCGGCGACTCGGTAGTGGGTCAGTTTGAATTATCAAATATTGCGCATGCTTAAGCGGTCTAGTATGATTGTCTCGTGTGCATGACAATCTATAGATGAGGAAGCATGGCTAAGAAAAAAACATCCGATGTGAATACCACCGCATTCCAGATCCTGCAAGCCGTGACCGGAGAGCCTACCGAAAAGCCCCCAAGGCAAAAACCTGCTGAGCCTGAAAAGAACCCCGCCGCTGTCGCATTAGGGCGACTCGGGGGGCTCAAGGGCGGAAAGGCCAGAGCAGAAAAGCTTTCCACTAAAAAGCGATCAGAGATAGCCCAAAAGGCTGCCAAGGCTAGGTGGCGATCAAAAACTAAGTGATAGTTTTATTCTTTTTCCCCGTTAACTTTTTTAGAGATGGTTCTGCGAGCAATTTTTCTGGAGGCGTACCTCCTAGTTTTCGTATTGTTGCCCTAACTTCTCTCCCAACATGGAAATGAGTATCAATCGCATCCTTCTCTGTACTGGTTCGTTCGCGAGTGAGCTTCTGCTCCGTCTGAGTAATCCTAAATTCATTGGCCGCTAATTCCGCCCTTCCTACCCTATCAAGCAGATCTTCGTTCTTGCCAATTCCTTTGGCTCGCTTAATATCCGCGAGCCCCATTTCGTACAATCCCTTGTATCCTGCTGCCTGGAAAAGCCCATGCCTTAGAACACCCGCTGCCTTTGCGGCACTTGCCAAGTCCTTATTAGCTGACCGCACCCGATCTCTCAACTCAATACGCTTTTCTATTCCGCCAATTTGATCGCTAACTTCTTGCCTTCTTGTTTGTATCGCAAAGTATGCTTGTGCGGCCGCAATCTCTGGTTTGCTTGCATCGCCATTCATTGCCACTATGTAGGCGGCATAGCGAGATAAGAAATAGTCGGTTGTTTTGACTTGAGCGGAGCTTCCTATCTCGACCATCTTCGTGGACTCACGAAAATGGTTTTTAGGGTCCGCTCCTGCGCTTTCACATGATTGCTGTGCCTTACTAATAATATTTTCAAAATTCTCCCATCGTTGATACCCGAGAATTCCCTGAATCTCTCTGGCCATCCAATAATCACCACCGTTCTTAGTGGTGCGCTTTACTCGATCCAAATCCTTGATAATGGAATCGTGCTGGCCTGGCATGGTGCCTCCTCCTGGCGACAAGGTGAAATGAGGCGCAATGATATCACCTGAAAATTAATCATTCAACGTCATTCGCGCTCTCTTGCGCCATATTATGCTCCATGGTATACCTGTAGCACGAACCTGGGAGGGTTAGGCATGGGGATGAAGCAGAAGCTGGATGAGAAAATTAGAAGAAAAAAGCAAGAAATTCAAGATCTTGAAGGCAAGATCCGTGAGGCATCTGCATACATTCAGGCCCTTGAGGAAGCAGCAAAGTTATTGCCGCGTGAAACTGCAAGGCAAGTTAGCGTGGAGATGGCATTGCGGCCAGGCAGTGGGGCCTACAAGGCATATTCAGCGCTTCAGAAGGCAGGGAAACCACTTCATGTCACCGAGATCATGAAAGCTATCGATATGCCCATAAATAAGAAGAACAGAATAGCGCTCGGAGGAACTCTTTCACGCTACTCAAGAAACGAAGAATTTTTCCTTAAAACGGCCCCCAATACCTTCACAATACTTGATTCGGCCATTGCAGCAGAACCCCCCGATGACTTTGGGTCTATCGCTGATGATGAACCAGACTACGAAGTGGGAGATGAGGAAGAGGCTGAAGTGTAGCGCAATGGTTAAAAAGGACTGGCTAGCTATTGATGTAAAGTCGTGCACCCCTACGGAATTAGTTGTTTTGCTTGAGCAATTAGCTGGCAGCCAACACCCGAGCCTTAGGGCTGATATTCAGAGGGAGTTGGTAAATAGGCTACGCGCTAAAGGGCTCTCCGATTCAAAGGTGATAGACGTTCTGCTGCACGGGGTTGGCCGCTCTACCATTCGAAATGAAATTGCCAGCCAATGGGCAACCGCCCTTGGAATGACGGCGCAAGAATTTAAGCGGATAGCTCTCGGGAATTAGCTTGATTGTCGAGCTTATCTATCAAGCTCGCAAGCCGCTTGGCCGGATCCACTACCGCAGCCACATAATTACTGGCCTTTTTCGAGACCTTTTTAGCTGGGCGTCGCTTCTTATGGGTGAGTGTGGGCATGGTCTATTAAGTATATGACGATGCCAGCTTAAATCAATTAGGCTAATTACGCACATAAATTCTCGCAATCAACATGCTTGACAATGCTTGACCGCTCAAGCATAATGGAGGTGTATTGAATGACGGAGGCTTCCATGAACAAGCTGAGCACGAAAGAGCGAGTCCAAATAATTGCCGCCCTCGTTGAAGGTAACAGCATCCGCGCTACTTGCCGGATGACTGGAGCGGCCAAGGGCACCGTGCTCAAGCTGTTAGTGGAGCTTGGCAAGGCTTGCGCGAAATATCAGGACGAGAAGGTGCGCGGCCTTAGCTGCAAACAAATTCAATGCGACGAGATTTGGTCATTCTGTTATGCAAAAGAAAAGAATGTGCCGGAGGAATTCAAGGGAAAGCTCGGCTTCGGCGATGTGTGGACCTGGACAGCAATTGATGCGGATTCTAAATTGATTGTGTCGTATCTTGTTGGCGAGCGAACTGCAGCCTATGCGAGGAAGTTTATTGATGACTTGGCCTCACGGTTGGCCCACCGAGTGCAATTGACCACAGACGGTTTTAAGCAATATCTGACGGCAGTGGAAAACGCCTTCGGGTCGGACATTGACTACGCCATGCTGGACAAGATCTACAACATGCCCCCACGCGACGGACAGACCCGGTATAGCCCTGCAGAGTGCTGCGGAACGCGGAAGATTAAGATTAAGGGCAACCCAGACATTGCCAAAGTCTCAACCAGCTATGTGGAGCGCCAGAATCTCACCATGCGTATGAGCATGCGACGGATGACGCGGTTGACCAATGCGTTCAGCAAGAAGATGGAGAACCAGGCTCATGCCGTAGCACTGCACTTTATGCATTACAACTTCGCCAGGGTGCATCAAACCTTGCGCGTTACACCTGCCATGCAAGCGGGCATTGCGGATCATGTATGGACACTGGAGGAAATTGCTGGTTTATTGATTTGATCGGAAGAATCGCCGAATGGCCTGGATAATGCGCTCCAGGCCTGAGTGAACGGGGACAGCGGCAACGAGCTCACCGCTGTATTGTGCATAGTGGAGGCGGTCTAGACGCGCTTTTGCCTCTTCAGGCGTCTGGGCTTTGATGGGGAGCTGCCAAGTTGCTCCATCAAAGTTGTAAGTGAAGAGGTATGTCTTATAACCAGTCGTGAAAGGGGGTGAATCCATGGAATATCACGTTTACAAGGACACTGCCGGTCATTGGCGCTGGAGACTCCTAGCGGCCAACAACCGAATCATTGCCGATTCGGGTGAAGGCTACTGGAACCAGTCTGACTGCGTTTCCGCGATCAACCTTGTGAAGGGATCATCGCAAGCACCAGTCTACGCGGTGTAAGCGATTGTCTGCAAGGTGACCGTCCAGGAGGCAGTTAGCGCTGTCTCCTGGACCTAAATATATCTCCTGGGCGGAATATAACCGATCAAATTCAACTTTTGCTACTAGCAGTAACCCTACCTGAGCAAAGGATCACTGACATGAATGACCAAGAAAGAAAGGCCTACCTTGAAAAGTTGGAGGACGAAAAGAAGAAGCGGCAAGCAGCGTGCACGCATGAGAATACTAAAAAGGAACGTATTCGCGGCATGGATACTGGAGATAAAATCTGTACGGACTGCGGGAAACTTATTTAACTGCACTTCAAACTGACCCACTACCGGCGACTCCGGATCAATTGACTTTTGCACAGCCCGCCAGTATGCTTTTTCCCTTTCCAACAGAAGGAGTTGCAGTATGAAGGTGATTCTCCAGGAAACACTCGAAGGCGTAGGCGACCTCGGCGATCTTTTGGACGTCTCCAACGGATTTGCCCGAAACTATCTCTTGCCCCGCAAGAAAGCCGTCGAAGCCAATAGCCGGAATATCAAAGAATTCGAACATGCTAAGCGCGCCGCCGCTGAAAAGGCTAAGAAGGAAAAGCAGGACATCGAGGCGCATGGCAAGAAGATCTCGGCCGTATCGCTGACGATTGCAGCCCAGGTCGGCAAAGACGACAAGATGTTCGGATCGGTGACCGCCAAGGACATCGCGGAAGGTCTGGCCGAGCAGGGATTCACCGTGGATCGTCGCAAGATCCAGCTGGCCCAGCCGATCAAGGAACTGGGAACCTTCGCGATAGCCATCAAGCTCCCGCGCGAAGTGACCGCCACCATTGCGGTCCACGTGGTCAAGAAACAAGAAGAGACGGAAGCAGCCGAAGAAGCCGCTCCCACGGCCTAGCCCGTTGGAGGATCATGCGTGATCGCCGGACCGGTGGCCACGCTCGGAGGAAGCATGCAGGATTTGATCGGTTCGTTGGACGCGTTGAAATCGACCGACCCCGAAACGTACGATGCCATCGTCGCCGAAGAGCAGCGGCAGCGCGATAAATTGCTGCTGATCGCGTCGGAGAATTTTGCCAGTCCCGCCGTCCTGGCCGCCCAAGGCAGCGTGATGACGAATAAATACGCCGAAGGCTATCCAGGCAAGCGCTATTACGGCGGCTGCCAGCACGTCGATACGGTCGAAAGTCTCGCGATCGACCGCGCGAAACAGATCTTTGGTGCCGAACATGTCAACGTGCAGCCGCACTCGGGATCGCAGGCCAACATGGCGGCGTATCTCGCGGTGCTCAAACCCGGCGACACGATTCTCGGTTTGGATCTCGCCCAGGGGGGACACCTCACCCACGGCAGCAAGGTGAACTTCTCCGGCATCATTTTCCGCGCCTTTTCATATGGCGTCGATCGTCAGACTGAGACTATCGATTATGCGGCGGTCTGCAAGATCGCAGAAGAATGCCGTCCGCGCATGTTGGTGGTCGGAGCCAGCGCTTACGCCCGCACCCTCGACTTCGTCAAGTTCCAGGACATCGCCAAGTCGGTAGGCGCCTATCTGCTGGTCGATATCGCGCACATCGCCGGGTTGATCGCGGCAGGTTTGCACCCTAACCCAGTCCCCTACGCCGACTTTGTGACCACCACGACCCATAAGACCCTGCGTGGCCCTCGCGGCGGCGTCACAATGTGCAAAGCCGAATACGCCAAGGCCGTGGATAAGATTATTTTCCCCGGCCTGCAAGGCGGCCCCCTCATGCATGTGATTGCCGCCAAAGCCGTCGCCTTCAAGGAAGCGATGTCACCCGCGTTCAAGCGGTACCAGCAGCAAGTGCTCGCCAACGCCCGCACCCTGGCGCAGGGACTGGTCGATCGCGGCTACAAGATCGTGTCGGGCGGAACCGATACGCATTTGATGTTAGTGAACCTGACCAACAAGGGCATCACGGGCAAAGAAGCCGACGCCGCCTTGGATGCCGCGGGGATCATCGTGAACAAAAACGCCATCCCCTACGACGAAAAGCCGCCGGCCGTGGCCAGCGGCATTCGAGTCGGCAGCCCCATCGTCTCTACCCGCGGTATGCGCGAGGCGGAGATGCGCGAAATTGTGGCGCTAATCGATCGCGTGCTGCAGCATCCTCAGAACCAACAGGTACAGGCCGAGGTACGGGCGCAGGCAAAAACATTGTGCAACCGTTTTCCCATCTTTCATGCCTACGATTCATCTCCCGCTTAGGCAGGACGTTCGCCAGTGAAGTGTCCTTTCTGCGACGATGTCGAAGACAAAGTCGTCGATTCGCGGATGGCCAAGGAAGGTGAGGTCATCCGCCGGCGGCGCGAATGCCTGTCGTGCAAACGCCGCTACACTACCTACGAACGTGTCGAAGAAACCATGCCCGTCGTCGTGAAAAAAGACGGGCGCCGGGAGCCGTTCGATCGCAGCAAGATCGTGTCCGGGCTCAAGAAGGCCTGTGAAAAGCGGCCGATCAGCACCGCGACCATCGAAACCGTCACCGATCGCATCGAGAAACGCATCCAGGATATGGGCGAAACTGAGATCGTCAGCACCGCCGTCGGCGAAGAAGTCATGAAAGAACTCTCCCAGCTCGATCAGGTGGCCTACGTTCGATTCGCCTCCGTGTACCGAGAGTTTAAAGACATCGACCAGTTCATGGATGAAATTAAATCCCTGGCTCAGCAGCGCCGAGAGCGTTAGGCCCTTCCCTTTTCTTCGCTGTTCCGGATCAATCCGCTCGGTTTCGGTCGAGGCAGGATGGGCGCCAACAGAGGAGAGTCGCCGCTCTTCCGGCATTTCTAACACGCATGGCAACACCCAAGACCACGCGGGAACGACGAACCGTCCTCCGTCCCGCCCAACGACGATCGCCCGGGGCGACGCACATCGTCATCATCGGCGCGGGGCGCGGCGGCACAGCGTTGATGGAGATTTTCGCCAACGACCCGTTGGTGCGGATCGTCGGCGTCGCCGATATCAGTTCGCAAGCGCCGGGACTTGGGCTCGCCAGACGCCTCCATATCCGCGTCACCCGCAACTACCGGCAGCTGCTGAAAATGGGACCGGTCGATCTGGTCATCGATGTGTCGGGCAATCCTGAGGTCGGCGAATACCTTCAAGATATACGCCGCATGGGCGTCTCCGTGATCGGAGGTGCCAGCGCCAAATTCATGTGGCAGCTGATCGAAGCCCGCATCCGCGCCACGGCCGACATTGAGAAAGCGCTTAATAAATACCAGTCGCTGTACCGGCTCTATGTCAAGGAGACCGGCGCGGCCGTGACGGAAGAGCGAACACGCATCGCCTGCGAGATTCACGACGGCCTGGTGCAGAGTCTCGCCGGCGTCAATTTCAAACTGGAGCTCTCGCAAGAGCTGCTGCGCAAAAACCCCCAAGCCAGCCTGGCCACGATCAGGGAGTCCAAAGCCCAACTGAAACTGGCCATTCAAGAAGCCAGGCAGGTCATCTTCAATCTGCGGCCGCTCCACTACGATAAAATGGAGCTCATCCCGGCGTTGACGAACTATCTCAAGTCGTACGAAACACAGTACCACATCAAGACGGGGTTTTCGGTCACGGGTGACGAGACGATCCTGTTCCCGCGCACGAAGATCTTTTTGTTCCGGATCGTGCAGGAAGCGTTGAGCAACGTGCAGAAGCACGCCAAAGCCGGCCGGGTGTCGGTTCAACTCGACATTCGGTTGGACTTGTTGCAAGTGACCATTTCCGATAACGGGATCGGGTTCGACATGGACGCCGTGCTCCGCGATCCCGAAAAGTGGGATCACTTCGGCATTCGTGGCATCTTAGAACGAGCACGACTGGTGGGCGGAGAAGCCACGATCGATTCGAAGAAGGGACGCGGCACGCGGATCGTGTTGCGCATCCCACTAGCCGACAAGGAGACGATTCGTCATGGAAAAAATTAAGGTCCTGATCGCTGATGACCACCGTGTGGTTCGTGAAGGGCTTGCGGCCATCCTCAAGACGAAGGAAGACATCAATGTGGTCGGCGAAGCGCAAGACGGCGCGGAAGCCGTGGAGAAAACCAAGACGCTGATGCCGGATGTGATTCTCATGGATGTCAGCATGCCGCGTATGGGCGGCATTGAGGCCACACGGCAAATCAAACGGGAATTCCCTCATATGGGGATCGTGGCGCTGACCATGTACGAAGAGCAACAATATATCTTCGATCTTGTGCGAGCCGGCGCCACGGGCTATTTACTCAAAGACTCCGAATCCTCCCAAATTGTAGCGGCCATCCGGGCCATTTATCGCGGGGAGTCCCTGATCCACCCCTCGGTCGCCAGTAAAATCCTGGCCGAGTTCTCACTCATGTCGCAGAAAAAAGGGAAAAAGCCGGCGTGGGTTGAGCATGACCTGACTGAACGGGAAATCACCGTCTTGCGCCTGGTCGCGGACGGAAAAACCAATAAGGAAATTGCCAACAGTCTAGACCTGAGCGAAAAAACCGTGAAGAACCACGTCCGGAATATCTTTCATAAGCTTCAGGTTTATGACCGCACGCAGGCCGCGATTCTGGCCATTCGTAAAGGGCTGATCGAACTGGAGCCCAGACCGTAGTCCAGTGCGCTCGCCCAACTCATTGAAAACAAATCACTTCCGTGGTTTCTTCGTTTCAGCAAAAGATACAATTGTGCTTATTTAGCAACAGTGAATAATTTTAACAACCTACATAAACTCTTTACACATCAATGACTTAAATATTATTCCTAGTATGGCACAAGCATTGCTTAATCCCATGATGGATTTTACGAAGGAGGCACCGTGCGGTTCCAGCAAACGATCGGCTCACCAGTTTCATGTTCAGGCGTCGGGCTCCATTCAGGCCAGCCGGTCACGCTGACTCTCCGCCCAGCTCCTCCGAATACCGGTATCATCTTTGTCTATCGCCACGGATCGGAAGAAACGCTCCTTCCTGCCGCGATCTCCAATAAAGTGCCGACGGAACTTTGCACGGCTATCAACGTCAACGGCCGCCAGGTCAAGACGATCGAACACCTCCTCGCGGCCCTGGTCGGGATGGAAGTCGACAACGTCTATGCGGAAGTCGATGCAGGAGAAGTTCCGGTTCTCGATGGAAGTTCGAGCCCATTCGTGCGCTTGATTCGGGCCGCCGGCGTCATCCCACAAACCCGCCGGCAATCCTATGTCAAGATTACACAGCCCATCGAAGTTGTGGACGGATCCAAACGGGTGAGAATCGAACCTTCGTCTACGCCGAGGATCACGTATTCCATTCACTACGATCACCCCCTGATTCAAACGCAGTCCTACAGCTATACCTGTTCAGCCCAGGCGTTTGAGCAAGACATCGCCATGGCACGGACGTTCGGCTTTCTCCATGAAGTCGAAGCGCTGTGGTCGAGAGGACTTGGAAAAGGCGGAACTCTGGATAACACAGTCGTGTTGTCTAAAGAGGGCGTCGTGAATGAATCAGGCCTGCGCTTTTCGAATGAATTCGTCCGGCATAAGGTGCTGGACTTGATCGGTGACATTGCGCTGCTCGGATTTCCGTTCATCGGCCACATTGTGGCCGAACGGTCGGGGCATGCCATGCACACACGCTTAGTCGAGCAAATCCTCCTCCAGCGTGACAAGTGGGCGCTGATCACCGGAGAGCATGCGGTTGCTGCAGAATCGCGTTCTTCTCTCGGGCTGCTTCGCCCTGCGCCATCCCTCGCAATTTAACTGCTCCTCCCAGCATTTGGCATTTCTCCTCCACCGCCACCTTGCCATGGGCTTCTGGGCATTGCGCTTTCGGACACAAAAAAACGCCGGGGATAAGTGGCCTTACCCCCGGCGTGTAAATCCTGGTAGGGACTTACTTCTTCTTCGCTGCCTTCTTCGCTGGTTTCTTCGCTGCCTTCTTCGTTGCCAAGACTCTCACCTCCCTTCACACATTTAAAGTTGATATGAACTTCCTCGGCCCGCTTACACAACCGCCGTCAATTCCTGAGTCATCACCGCAAACGTATTTGGCCCGACTTTCTGGAATCGCTTATCCCGCTTCAACGAAGTCGCCACGGAGGTCAACGGTGTTTTGCCTTTGATCTGCAACCCGCCCTCCAGCAAACGCTGCAACAGCTCTTTGGCATGCATGGGACGGCTGGCTTCGCGGAGAATCTGATAGGCGGCTTCCGGCACGCTCTTCCCGACATACTTGCTTTTTCCTAACAGAATCTCACGCGATTGATCGGTGACATCCGTCACAGGAAGCGGGCGAATTCCTTTTTCGTCGGTAATAATCTGACTGGAGAGGCTGGCCAACTTGGCCTTATCTGCTTCCACACGATAGAGCGTTTCGGCAAGCTCCAGGTACTTCTTGATCATGGCGATTTCATCGTCGAGCCGACGTCGCTTTTTCTCAAGTTCCTGGTAGCGATTCCGGTAGGCGCTGATCCGCTGTTCAAGGCCAACCAGGATGTCGGTTAATTCTTCCACAAGCAAGTCCTCAACAAAGCATACTTGCTTTATAGCAAGTGATTTAAAATCTGTCAAGTGACAAGAAATAACTATTTGATCGCACTTCTCGCCTATGCAAGCAGAATGCACTCAATGCCTGGCCAAGCCTTGTTCTACAAGAACAAGCTTTTATAGAATCGTTATTTATCCGTGTCTTATGATGCACTAGCGGAAAATGATGGGTGCGTTGGCGCACGGAGCGCGAAGTCGTGCTAGGATGCAGTTTTATGCAGAGCTCACGTCTTCCTTCTTCGCAGGACTGCGCCAACTATCTCGCCACGGCAATCCGGGCTGCAGAGGCAGCCGGAACAGTCCTCCTCGACTATGCCAAATCGGGCTTTCGTATCGACTACAAGGCCGCGATCAACCTCGTGACCGACGCAGATCGGCAGGCAGAAGACAGCATTGTCCGCACCATTCTTTTGGCCCATCCCTCGCACCGGATTCTAGCCGAAGAACGCGGCCAGGACGGGGCTGCCGATTCGCCTTACCGATGGATTATCGACCCCCTGGATGGCACAACCAACTTCGCCCATGGCTTTCCGTTTTATTCGGTTTCGATCGGACTGGAATACAACGGCGAATGCATTGTGGGTGTGGTACTTGACCCCATACGCCGGGAGCTGTTCACCGGAATAGCAGGGGAGGGGTCCTACTTGAACGGTGAGCGCCTGCGTGTTTCAAGGATCAACTCACTGGAACAATCGCTGCTCGTCACCGGATTTGCGTATAACATTCGCGAGACGGCCGACAATAATCTCGACCATTTCTCCCGCATTTCGCTTCGCGCCCAGGCCGTGCGGCGCACGGGTTCGGCCGCCCTGGATCTCTGTTATGTGGCCTCGGGACGGTTCGACGGATATTGGGAAGTGAAACTCAGCCCCTGGGATATGGCGGCGGGCATTGTCATTGTGCGGGAAGCGGGCGGACTGGTGTCCGGGTTCAACAGAAAGTCATTCTCACTGTACGGACTGGAGCTCGTCGCTACAAACGGTCACATTCACGATCAATTGCTCGACGCCATCCACCAGCGCTCCGACAATTTCTGACCTTCATTTCTCTGTTTCGCTCGATATCGCCGTGCGCCAGACGGATCTGTACGTCCGCCATCGTCCCATGTACAGCGCGATATTTGATGCGGTATCATGCCGCTCTCACATGTACGGTCAAAGGAGTGCATGCAGCATGGCAAGCCAAGTTCCTCCGCAGAAACCGGTCGCCCCTTCCACCAACACGCAAGACGTCTGGGATGTCGAACTCTTGCACGTGCATGTCTCGCGCAAAGGACAACTCGTCAACGCCGAATGGGCGCTCCATCCTCAGATCAAAGCCGATTTGAGCGCGGACGAGTGGAAAGAGCTCGGTGAGTTGATGAGCAAAGTCACCACCATCGTCGGACACCGTTTTTCTCAGGCCCTTGGCGAGGCCGAACCGACGCCTCCTGGAAACGCATAACCTCGCTTCGCCGTCACCAACTGCTCGCAAGAATTCCGCATGGATTCTGCTCGAGCACATATCAGACCGACTCAACCTGCGAGGTGATTCATGGATTGCTATTACCATTCGAAGGATCTTGGGAAATTCGGAGACATGGGGAAGGGCAACCCGGTCTTATGGGAAAAGTTCATGAGTTATTACAGCGCCGTCTTTGCCGAAGGAGCGTTGACAGAACGGGAGAAGGCGCTGATTGCGCTCGGCGTGGCCCATGCCGTGCAATGCCCCTACTGCATCGATGCCTACACGCAAGCCTGTCTGGAAAAGGGATCGAACACGGAGGAAATGACGGAAGCGGTCCACGTTGCCTGCGCCATCCGCGGCGGCGCCTCACTCGTGCATGGCGTACAAATGCGGAACGTCGCCGAGAAATTATCGATGTAGGGGAGGGGTGGACGATCGAACTGCCGCTGCGTCCGCTCAGTAGTAGGGATGTTCCGGAATAGCCAGCGTGAAATATTTCCCGCGCTCTTCATACAGAATGCGACGACTCGTCAAAATGCTCAGCGCGTCGGTCAGGTCATCTTCCGAGCAGGCTATCCCATGCTTCGCCTCGCGCAGCGTCGCACGAATTTGATCCCGGCCCTTCGCAGCCTCGTTGCACGCCTCGATGATGCCCGCTGCAGGCCAGTCATACCGTCGTCTGGTGGGCAGCTGTGGATCGCGCCCATCATAGACCGTGACGTAGTCCATGGCCTTTGAATAGTATAAGAACGGCCGGTCGTTGCTGCGCGCCCGCCGCTGCCATTCCTCCACCAAGCAAATCAATTCTTGATAGACGAGGGGATCCACCGGCCAGTCGTCGAGTTCATACTCGAAGTCATAGGCGATTTTGCGCAGATCGACGCGCGCCGCGTCGTACACATATTCATAGGCTGTCCCCGGACCCGTGATACGCACGCCGTACTCATGCGGTTTCGTAAAGTAGGGACTGAACCGTTGCAGCCAGAACTTCCCGGTCGCCTCCGGCGCTTGTAAATGAAACAGGGACGGCAGGAGATCGATCTGCCGCCGATAGTCCTCGTTCGTTTCGCCGGGGAAGCCGAGCAAAATATTCCAGGAGACCGCCACCCGGTAATAACAGCTCCACTTGAGGCAGATGATGTTTTGCATGGGCGTCACGCCCTTGTCCATCGCCTTCAGCTGCGAGAGGCTGAGACTTTCCAGGCCGGGCTGCATACACTTCACGCCCCCCACGGCCAGCGTCCGGATCTGGCTCTTCTGCAAATTGCTCTTGGTTTCAATAAACACGTCCAGATCGCAATGCTCGGCGGCAAACCGGCCGAACAGGTTGTCGACATATTTCATATCGATAATGTTATCCACCAGCCGGAATCGCGTCGTATCGTACCGGCTCGACAGATAGGCCATTTCGCGAGCGACCTGCTCGGACGATTTTGCGCGGAACTTCATGCTCTGCGCATTCAAGCCGCAAAAGGTGCAATGATGCTTCTCGCCCCACCAACAACCGCGTGATCCTTCATACAAGAGAATGCGGTCCAAGCCGCGGGACGCCTCGGTGCCGAGCTCGGCCAACAGATGGTAATAGTCGTCATAGTCCGGCGGGCCGGTCTGAGCAAACTCCGTGAAGAGGGCAGGGTTCGGCTCGAACCGGATCTCGTCATTCTGCCGATATGTCACCCCTTTGGGACAAGCCCCGGTCGATCCGCTTAAGACATGGTCAACCAACGCTGGAAAGGCAACCTCGCCCTCGCCGACCACCACATGATCGATGAACGGAAACGCCCGGAAATATTCCAGCCCCATCTCGCCGTCGAAATTGGCGCCACCGAAGACGATCGTGACCTCCGGGTACAAATCCTTGATGAGCTTCGCCATCGTCAGGCTGGCCACATTCTGATCGAAGGTGGAGGTGAACCCGACGATCTTATACCGGCCCCAATCAATCCCCGCCATCGCGGCGGTCAGAAATTGAGGCGCCGTGCGCACGGCCATGTCCTCGAAAAACGACACAGGCTGGCCGCTCTCCCGGGCAATCTGCTCAAACACCGGCTTGAACACCCGCGGATATTCGGCGCGTTTGGGATTGTCACGAAACAGCAGGTGCGAAAAGAGCCACTCGCCGAACAATGCCCGCTTCTCACAAATCGATTCGTACAGAGGAATCCCGATCTTGTGTGCGAACCGCACATTGAGATGATGGCAATCGACCGCAATACCCTTGGCTTTCAACAACGCAGACAGCGTCCCCAACTGAATGGAAGGATACTTCGAAAAGCTGAAGGGCATGTTGACGAGCGCGACCTGAGCCTGATCACTCATGAGCAACCTCGATAGTCATGGCTGACGGCACGGCGAGAATCAGCCGGCCACTGCCCGGAACGGTTCGAACTCACGATCCGCTTTGGCAGCCAGATAAAAATCGCTTTCCGTGAGGCCATTGATCTTATGAGTCCAGATCTCTACCTTGCATTTTCCCCAGGCAACATACAGATCAGGATGATGCCCCTCGGCTTCAGCCACCGCGCCGACTTTGTTCGCAAAGGCGAGGGACTGCGCAAAATCCTTGAACGTGTAGAGCCGTTCGAGGTGGCCCTCCTTGCTCAAGGCCCATCCGCGTCCCAACTCCGTCAACAGGGCTTGTGTGCGCTCCGCGGGGAGGGGAGGGACCCCGCCCCGGCAGGGAACACAGGTCTTATCCGCCAGACTCATAACGTCTCCTTCGCTGACAGCCGTTGCCGTCAGCTCTAGCAAGAAAGGGCCATTCTACGGGCTGCTCGATCCCTCTCGCAACCGCCTTACCGTCCCGATGGTTGCGCAACCCGGCCTTGGTCCATCACGGCATGTCCTCGTTCGAAAAACAGGCCGCGATTGATATCGCCCACGCTGACCATCCCGACCAATGCCCCTTTCTCCACGACCGGAATCCGTCGAAAATTCTTCACCCCCATGTAGGAGGCGGCTTCCAGGACCGGGGTGCGGGGCGAGACCGTCAACGGATTCAAGCTCATCACCTCTTCGACTCGCTGCGAAAGGACATCGGCATAACCCTCCTCCATCTCAACGAAATCACGGCTGTGCACATTGTCATGAATATACTCACCGTAGTTGGGATAGAGCGGGATCAGCACGTCGCGCAACGTCACCATGCCGATCAACACCCCGCCGTCCTCCACGACTGGAATCGCGCCGCAGTGACGACTGAGCATCTTGGCGACGACGGAGCGGACGGATTCGTTTGACCTGGCCGTTACCACACCGGTAGACATCACATCCTGGACAAGCATGGCAGCCTCCTTTTGAGCAGGGGTGACTCATGAATGAATCACCGGCAGGAAAATCTAGCTTCTGTCTTCACGCACGCTGGTGCGGCACAGCTCCTGATCCACACAGGCCATCAGCCCTCGCTGATCGAGCTGAACAGCGCGGCTGACGGCCACATGCGGACTAACTGCACTGTTGGCACCCGGCCGCTTTCGGTCGAATCGCACCCCCGGTATCCCTATCTCCTCAGCTTTTTTTGCAGAGATATGCGAAATATGGTAGGGAAGTGGGGCTAGAAAAGAAAGTCCCTCTCCGGAACCCGGATGGTGAAGGAACGGGACTGCCCGTCAGACCTTCTTACGCGAGGTCGCTATCGCTTCCGTCCTTCGCATCGGTCATCGCGGAGCCGCCGGCCACGCTCCCGAAAATACTCTCGCCGCTATTTGGAAAGCTCGATCGTTTTACGCAGATTTCATCGAAATCGACCTGCGCGAAACCAGCGACGGCCATCTCGTGTTGCTGCACGATGAGACCATCGATCGCACGACCAACAAATCCGGCACTCTCGCCGAGATGTCGTTGGAGCAGGTTCAGCGGCTCGACGCGGGCAATTGGCAGCGCGTCCCCACATTGGAAGAAGCTCTGGATATCTCCGGAAACGCCATCGGCGTCATTCTCGAACTGAAGGTCGAGGGAATCGGAAACGAGGCCTGCGCGATCGTGAAACGCGTCGGTTTTTCCGGCCGGCTCATTTACGCGTCGTTCCTGACGGAAGAATTGCATCGCGTGCGGCAGGCCGAACCGGAGGCACATCTCATGGTCCTGCACCATCGTCACCTCCCGCGAGATCCCGTCGCCAAGGTCGTCGCCCTGAATGCTTCCCACGTCGGGCTCCACTATTCGACCGTCACCCCCATACTGCTTCAGACCTACCACAACCTTGGGCGACAGGTCTTCGCCTACACCGTCAATGAGCTGAAGGACATTCGGCGCATGCGGGACATGGGCGTCGATGGCATTGTGTCCGACTTCCCGGACCGCATCTGACCACGGCATCGAATAGCATCGACCGGAGCAAGCACACCGGTCACGCGGCTTTCAGCTTCACCACGACCTGTTGAGCGGCAACACTATTGGGCACGACGATCTCTCGGCCGTCTCCCGTCCTCACCAGGATATACCCCATCGTCATTTCGTCGATCACGCCGGTTTCGAGGCCGGTCGGCGCGGATAACTGCACCCGATCGCCTACCTCGAAGGGCTGATAGAACAACAACGCAAAGCCCGAGACCAGATTGCTGAGCGTCGTTTGCGCGGCCAGCCCGAACAGAATCGATGCCACGCCGGCACTCGCGAGCAGGGCCGTGCCCACGGAGTGCAGTTGCGGAATCGCGTTGAAATAGAGAATGACCGCCAGAGCGTAAACCACGACTTGGCCGAGCCTCGTCAAGAGCGTCAAGGCCGCCTGATCGCTCAGGAGATAGGCAACACGGCGCACTCCCGCCTTGATCAGGCGAGCCAGGAACCAGGCAACCAGGATGAATAAGAACGCGTAAAACGCCGCCCCGACCAATGTGGCAGGGTCGATGAAATCTCCACGGACAAACAGGTCAAGAAACGACATGCGGTACCTCCGTGACACAACTACTCGTGCTGCCAGTACATGGTTCGACTGTAGGCCAGGGGAAGAGAAGGGCAAGAGCGGGAATATGGGGCTCATAAAAATGCCACGGGCGACCCTACACTGCGGTGGGAGGTCGCCCGTGGATGGCGCTTGGGACGCCGAAAGCCATTTATGTTGTCGGAACCACGAGACCCGTTCGAGATGACGGGGTATCAGGATGTTCGTCGGGGGAGAATGTCTCCCAGGATTCCAGTGTGCCTCGTGCTTGCTCTCAATCCTTCTACCTTGCGATGGCTGTTATCCAATTTATCGGACAGTGCCATGAGGCACAAGCCAGCGAAGGACCGGTCAGCACGACCGACAATCAGCCCGTCCTCGACTCTGCGGGCCGTTCTAGTCCGGCGGCGTAAGTTCTTCCATGCGTGAACCTCCCCGGTTGAGGAGTGGCGAGGTCTCCCGAACAGGCGCGCACTGTCCATCGCCTCGTCACGGTAAACGCAGCCCTTGAAACTCACAATTTCCTCTTACGCTCCTTAGAAAATTCTGTCAACAGGAAAATTGGCCCTAGCCAATTCTCCTGGTCCTTCGAATACTGTGTCGAGCGCCCTCATGACACGGGCCCCCGTTTCTGGCGGGAGCCCGCGCGTGGCGCTTAGGACGCCGACTGCTGTGATGCCATGTGGCGGCCCGTACAAGACCGGCCGAGTCGATCAGTAGGGGGCAGTATCTCGCCGGATGAAAACGGTCAACCCGGAACAGGTGACGCGTCAAAATCGTCAACCAGGTCCTCCACTCGGAGGCATGACGCCATAACGCGCTTACGTGCGTCTTAAATGCCGTAAGGCATAAGCGAGGGAGAACAGGCGGAAAAACCGACGAGAAACCCGCCGTCAGCTCGGCAGGCCGTACAGGCCAGGCGGAGTGGTATCGTTCATCGTCCACCCTCCTCTCTGTTGCGGGAATGCGCGGGAGATCTAGATGACAGCCGCGCGGTCTGTCCGATCCCCCACCTGCGGCAATGGAAAATCGGGCCGCAAATCCTATCTACGCTCCTCGAAAAATTCTGTCAACAGGGAGAATTGCTGCTCTCATCGCCGACTCAAGCCTGACCGGAAGCCGCGCGCGGTCCTTATCGGCCTCTTATCGACGGAGCCGGTTTTATGGCGTCCTCGAACTGCGGCGCGATCACCGCCATATCCTGCTTCTTGTAGTCTGCGGGAGGCAGAAACAACTTGTCATCGAGGTGTTTCTTTTCAATGGTCACGGCTTCCCAGCGGGCTTCTTCTTTCCCTTGGCTATTGCGGTCCACACCCTTGATCGGAAACCCGCCGTCCTTGAACATCTCTCGCATCCACCCAGGCAACAGCGAAGCGCCTCCCGCCTGCGCGCTCATCATTCCCGACATAGCGGCAATGCCGATCCCCCTCGCGATACAGAGCTCGCTGGTACTGCCGTCTGAGTTATTTTTGGTGTGATAGATCTCGCACGGATACCCGGCTACCTTGTCGCGTTTGCCGGTTTTGGCGACCACGATGTCATCGACGACGTCCGGCGCGGCCTTTCCCGGCGCGGCCGTGGAAATCTCCAGATAGACCTTTTCGTCGTGCTGGATGCTATACATCACCTTCTTCCTAGCGTCGAAAATCATGGCGCCTTTCTCCGCATCCGGACCGGTTTCTTCAAAGCGCAGTGTGTCGCCTTTTAGAAACCATTGCTGCCGCACTGTCGTCCCTTCACTCGTTTCGTTCAAGACGAGGATGCCCTCGAAATCGCCCGCCGCCGCAATACCAGCCAGCAGCATGGTTCCCAACAGACCCGGCATGACCGCACGCATGTCCCGCTCCTTTCGACGCCGACGCGCCGGATTTATTGCCCGCCCTGCGATTGCGGCTGCTGTTTCTTCATCGCTTCTCCGAACTGCTTCATCAATTCTTTCGCAGCCGGTGGCTGCTCGCCGTCTCCCGGGACCTCACCGATGTTGCTTCGCGCGGCTTTCCGCTTCTTCATCTCCTCGATCATCTTCGAGAAATCCGCGCCGCCCTGCCCCTTCTGGTCTCGCATGGCCTTCATACGCTCTTGAATCCCCGCCATGTCCTGCTTCGCCCAATCGGAGGGAAAGGCGAACAAATTCGCGCCCAGACTTTTCTTGTCGATACTCGTCACTTCCATGCGAGTGAATTCTTTCCCTGTTTCATCGTACTGGATGCTCCGGAGACCGAACCCTCCCTCTTCGACCAATTGTTTGACCCAGCCGGGTTGCGAGGACCGCCGCACCTCCTTCGGGTCGATCCAAAATCTGGCGGCGCCGCCAAACCCCTTCGCCACACAGAGATCGCTTTTCACGCGATTCTGTTCCTTGTCGGTAATGCGCCACACTTCACAGGAATACCCGGCAATCTTCTCGGTCTTGCCCGTACGCTCAACGCTCTGTTTTTCAAGCACCTCCTTCAAGTGTTCCCCGCGCTCTCCTTCCAAACTGATTTCCATATAGGACTTCTGCCTCGGCATCCCCACCTGCATCGTCCTGGTCTTGCCGTCGAATATCAGGACGTTCGTCTGGCCGTCCGTGCGTGACATTTCCACCCGCCCCTTGTCGCCCTTGAGATACCAATTCATCGCGCTCGATGTGCCGAGCCCGGCATAACTGGTCTGCATATGAATCACGCCCTCGAAGTCCCCGGCGTGAAGGGGAAGGGGAGTCACACTCAGCGCGATGCCACAGACAAAAACAGGCCATCTGTTCCGCATGACGGACACTCCTGGTTAAAATCATTCCTCGACAAGCACCTGCTAGTCTAGCTGAGCCCCGCCGATGGGACCAGCCTCCGGTCCATCAAGATCGCGCGCGAACCAAGGGACGTCACACAATCTTGAGCTGATCGAAATTCACTCCCTTGGGAGCCGGAGCGGCGGAGAGCTTCATCGCCCTGAGCACCTGGACCACCAGTTCGGCCACCACCAGATTCCGGTACCATTTCCGATTGGCGGGTACGATATGCCAGGGGGCCTGATCGGTGCTGGTTGCCGCAATGACCTCTTCGAAAGCCGTCATGTACTTGTCCCATAGTTTGCGTTCCTCCAGATCTCCGGAATTCCATTTCCAGCGCTTTTCCGGGTCGCGAATACGGGCCTCCAGCCGCGCCTTCTGTTCGTCCTTCGAAATGTGGAGAAAACACTTCAGAATCGCCGTGCCGTTCTCGGTCAGCAGTTCCTCGAATTCTTTGATCTGATTGAACCGGCGCTTCGCCACCTTGTCCGAGATCCAGCCATGCACACGTGTGACCAGCACATCTTCATAGTGCGAGCGGTTAAAGATTCCAATCTCTCCTTTGGCGGGCGCTTTCTGATGCACACGCCAGAGGAAATCGTGCGAGATCTCTTCAGAAGACGGCGATTTGAAGGACACCACTCGACAGCCCTGCGGATTTACCCCGGACATCACGCTTCGAATCGTGCCGTCTTTGCCGCTGGTGTCCATGCCCTGCAGTACGATCAGCAATGCCCGCGTGCCGTTGGCATAGAGCCGCTCCTGCAATTGATCGAGTGTCGCGATGAATTCGGCCGCAGCCGCTTTGGCCTTGGCTTTCCCGTCTTCGTTCTTTTTATATGCCCCGGTATCGTCGGGATCGAACTGCTTGAGTGCGAGCCGACAATCAGGCTTAATGCGATAGGCATTCATCTGGTCCCTCCCACGATGATGTCTCCCAAGGACAACCGGACAGGCACACAATGTTCAGCCCATTTGGAGAATCCCACGCCTCAGACGATACGCCGACAGGGCGGAGAAACCAACCGGGCAGAGAGACAATACTCCAATGGGCGACCAGCCGCATCACTCCGAACAGAGGGTGATGACGACCGGCTCCATCGGCGATGAAACGAGTCGCCTTCCCGGACATGCGCAAAAATTTTCCGCCAGATCCATTGATTGAACCGGACGCGGTCTTATGTGATACACACATGACCCATGTTCAATCAAGGAGGCGTCAGTCATGCTCAAGGAAGTGACCGGAGACATCCTCTTATCCACCGCCGGCGCAATCGCGCATGGCATTGCCCCCCACGATAATTTCAAACAGGGCTTGGCGTTGTCGCTTCGTGAGCAGTGGCCGGGGATGTACAAAGATTTTCGCCATTATTGCCAGACCTACAATCCCAAACCAGGCGGCGCCTGGTCCTGGAAGGGTCCGAATTCTCCCGTCATTATCAACCTGTTTACGCAAGAGCCGCCGGCAACCGATCAGGATCGGCCCGGCAAAGCCACCTTGCCCAACGTCAACCACGCGCTCCAGGCGCTGAAGAAGGAACTGCAGGAACATCAGGTGAAAAGTCTGGCGCTGCCGCGTCTGGCCACGGGAGTGGGCGGGTTGGAATGGGAAAAGGTCTACCCCATGCTCCAGCAGGCCCTGAAAGAGCTGAACATTCCTGTCTACGTCTACGGGCTGTACAAAAAAGGGGTGGCGACGCAGGAGGTCTAGGCAGACAGGGCCCGGCTACGCGCCCGAGTGAGATACTGCAACAGAAGCCCGATCTGCGACTGCCGTGCAAGATACCATTGTGCGGCAGACGCAGCCTTCTTTCCGATACGTACCGAGACGATGCGTTCATCCGGCAGCGAGAACACATCCTCATCCGTATCGTCGTCCCCTACATACAGGGCTGCGGAACTCTGGAGCTGATGCATCAATTCCAGCATCGCCGACCCCTTGTGCAGATTGCCTGAGGGGATCGCATTTACCACCGCTTTTCCCAATACGAGTCTCGGCGAAGGAGCCAGCGTCGAGATGGTGTGAAAGATCGCCTCACGCGCGAGCTGGGGGGAGCAGGCCTGTCGATAATGAAACGTGAGCGAATAGGTCTTGTCCTCCACCACTACTCCGGCCCGCGTCAGGTTGCCCTCATCCTTCGCCACCGTCTTGAGCCAGGCGCGGCAGCACTCCCGGGCCTGGAGCATGACCCGCTCCGACGTATGTAGCCCTTCAAGCCCATGATTGCCGATGAGATGCGCGTGAATACCATCTACGCGTGGACGGAGATCCTCGAGCGAGCGTCCGGAAATCACCGCGGTCGGCGCAGTGGCTGCCAATGCAGAGAGCGCCTCCCGGATCGGCCCCGTGAGGCCGGCGGCATGCCGGTCTTGAACGATGCGCGCAAGCGTGCCGTCGAAATCGAATGCAAACAATGACCCGGCCTGGCCGACGAGCCGATCGAGCACACGTTTGCCTGAAGCACTGAGCGCATCTTGCATCGGTGTGGCTATCGCCCCCGTCCAGAGGCTTGTCCCACCTGTTTCATCACGCGAATACGACGGCGCATCCGTGCCGCATCCATGAGCATGCGTCCGGCCCACCGGTAGACATTGAACTCTTGAATCAGCCCGCGCATGCTCCGCATGCGGGCACGCTGCTCCTTCGGCGTCATCGAGAGCGCCATGTGCAACGCCGCCGCGCATTGATCGATATCGTAAGGGTTGACCACCAGCGCCTCGGGTAACTCTTGAGCCGCGCCGGTAAATTGGCTCAGAATCAGCACGCCCTGTTCGTCGTCACGGGCCGCGATGAATTCCTTAGCCACCAAATTCATGCCGTCATGCAGACTGGTGACAAAGCAGAGATCGGACGCCCGATAGTATTCATAGACATCCGGCGGCTCGTGGTGCTTCACCTTCAGCACAATCGGCTCATACCCTTCGCGGCCAAAACGCTTGTTGATGCGTTCCGCCAGCGCATAGACCTGATCGTGAAAATGTTGATACTGGTCGATGATCGTCCGGCTCGGCGCGGCAATCTGAATGAAGGAAAACTTGCCGACCCACTCCGGCTGCAGTTCGAACAATCGTTCGACTGCGAGAAATCGTTCGATAATGCCCTTCGTGTAGTCCAACCGGTCCACGCCGATTCCCACCAGTCGATCCGGCCCCATCGCATGCCGCTCACGGATATGCACCCGGCAGTCCGGTACCGGCCGTTGGTTTTCCAGCCAGCGCGACGGCCACTCGATGGAAATCGGGTAGGGGTTCACCGCCGTGAGCCGTCCGCCGTACGACACGGTGGACGAGTCGCGGTCGATGCGCGCCTCGAGAATGCGATCGATGCAGGACAGGAAATGGTTGCCATGCTCGCGGGTGTGGAACCCGACGATACTGCTGCCGAGCAACCCTTCCAGAATTTCCTGCCGCCAGGGACAGATGCCGTAACTCTCGGAGTTGGGCCAGGGAATATGCCAAAACATGATGATGGTGGCGTTGGGTAACTTCTCGCGCACCATCTTGGGGAGCAGCGCGAAGTGATAATCCTGCACGAGGATCACTGGATCATCGGTCTTGGCCTCTTCGACCACTGCCTTGGCAAACCGCTCGTTGACGGCCACATACTGTTCCCAGTCGGAGGTCCGGAACGTCGGGCGGACATGCGCATTGTGGCAGAGGGGCCAGAGGCCTTCATTGGAAAACCCGTAGTAAAATCCGGACTCCTCATCGGGCGATAACCAGATCCGTCGAATATCGTACGAGGGATGATCGGGTGGAACCCGCACGTGGTCCCGGCTGTCCACCACCTCTCGATCGGCTGACCCGTTCCCGTGCGCGATCCACACGCCGGAGCAGGCCCGCATGACCGGTTCAAGCGCGGACACCAAGCCGCTGGCCGGCACTTGCATTTCGATCCTCTGTCCCCGGCGATTATGGATATAGGGCTGTCGATTGGAGACGATGAGAATTTCATCGCCGGAGAGATGCTCATGGAGAATCGTTTTCAGGCTGGCGGGACTCCAGGTAATCTGGCTTTCATCCCGCATCCGGCGATCCGCTTCCAATTCCCGCACCAGCGCATGGAGATCCTGGGCGACAGGATGCAGCTCGGGCGAATGGGCCTGGCCGGACTCGGCCGGCAACCCGGTATTCGTCAGCATAGCCCGAACGCCGGCCACCCAACCTCGCCAGCTGAGCTGCGCCACCAGCACGGTCACGGCTGAAATCAACCCGGCGAGCCCGACGAAGAGATAAAAAATGTACCACTTGGTATCGGTGCTGCGCTGGTGCACAAAACTCATGTCGTGCACCAACATCAAGCGGCCCTGCACCTTGCCGCTTGATTGAATGTTCGCAACCACCACATGCAGCGGTCCCTGTGCAAAGTCCACCACTTCCGACGATCCGGGCGCCAGGTGCGCGAGGCTTTCACAGGACAATTGATCGGGGTAGGTCAACGTCTGGTAAATCAACCGCTGCTGCGTATCGCAGAAGCCCAGCGCGTACAGGCGTTCGTCCTGGATGACCTTGTGGAAATAGGCGAAGATCTTTGTCCGCGAGCGGGACACGACGAGGTCCGCCAGCGGCACTTCCATCGTGCTGGCCAACAACTTGGACCGGCTTTCGAGGTCGCGCGTAAACCATTTGAGCGTGAGCGAATCGACCAGCGGCACCACGCTATAGGCCACGACTCCCAAGACCAGCAAGAGAGGAAGGATAAACCGGAGGGACAGCCGCATCTTTTCTCCCGCAGTTTACTTTGAGATAAAAATCTCTTATGGTTTGGAGTATGTACCCCTACGGACTCATCGGCAACTGCCACGTCTCCGCGCATATCCATGAAAGCGGGTCGGTGGACTGGCTCTGCCTGCCCAGACCGGACAGTGATCCGGTCTTCGGTCGAATCCTCGATCCGGAAGGAGGGCACTTTTCCATATCAAGCCCTACCAGCTCCGCTCAAGTCAAGACAACGCAGCGCTACCTTCCTAATACAAATATCCTGGTCACGGAGGTGTCCACGTCAAACGGCGACACCTTTAAGATCACCGACTTCTGCCCGCGCTTCGAACAGTATGGCCGCGTCTATCGTCCTGCGGCCCTGTTTCGCATCGTGGAACCGCTGGCCGGCACGCCGTCGATCCGCGTCAGTTGCCGCCCGGTCATGGGATGGGGAAAAGAATATGCCCGTGGCATGCGCGGGAACAGTCATGTCCGGTATGACGTTCGCGGGGAATACCTCCGGTTGTTGACCAACATGCCCCTGACCTATCTGTATGAGGAACGCCCCTTCGCCTTGACCGAAAAAACGTATTTCGCCCTCACCTGGGGCTTAGGCATCGAGGATGACCTCGCCAAGGTCAGCCATGAGTTTCTCGACCAGACGACCCGCTACTGGCGCATGTGGGTCAAACATTGTTCGATCCCGGTGTTGCATCAGGAAGAGGTCATTCGTTCCGCCCTCGCGCTCAAACTCCACTGCTATGAAGACACGGGCGCCATCCTGGCCGCCTTGACCACCAGCCTCCCGGAGGAACCGGGCGGTCCGCGGAATTGGGACTATCGGTACTGCTGGCTGCGCGACGCCTATTTTTCCCTGACCGCCTTCCACAATCTCGGGCACTTCGAAGAAATGGAAGGATTTCTCAAATTCCTGCTCAACATCGCCTATACGCATGAACATTCGCGGGAGCGCCTCGCGCCGGTCTACACCTTGAGCCAGGATCTCCCGTTGCCGGAAACCGAACATCGGAACTGGGCCGGCTTCTGCGGCAGCGCGCCCGTGCGCAACAACAATCAGGCCGCCGAGCATATTCAAAACGATGTATATGGCGAACTGGTCCTCGCACTAACCCCCATCTTCTCCGACAACCGCTTTTACGATCTGAGGACCAAGGATCAGGAACAACTCGTGGCCAATCTCGCCCGGCTGTGCGACCGAACCATCGCCCAACCGGACGCGGGGCTCTGGGAAATTCGCAACGGCTGGCAGGAACACTCGTTTTCAAATCTGATGTGCTGGGCCGGGCTCGACAGGGCGCACCGTATGCATAAGGCAGGATTTTTGCCCTCGCTCACGTTCGACATCGATGCGGCCCGCGCGCGCGCGGCGCAGGCGCTCTTAAACGCGACCAAGGACGGCTCTCTCCGCAACGGCCCCAAAGACGACACCTACGATGCCTCGCTGGCGCAGGCGGCGATCCTCGGCTTTCCCAGCCGGGACGTGTGCGAGTCCACCATGCAGAGCATTGCGCGCGCGCTGGCCGTACAGGCCGGCGGAAAAGAAACCGGGTTTTATTTCCGTTACCTGCGCACCGACGACTTCGGGCGGCCGCAATCCAGTTTCGTCATCTGTTCGTTCTGGGTCGTCCAGGGCCTCGCGCGGCTCGGACGGATGGGGGAAGCGCAGCAGATCATGGCGCAGGTCCTCACCGGCGCGAACCATCTCGGGCTCTTCTCCGAACATTTCGTCCCCGAAACGCGCACCCAGCTCGGCAATTTTCCTCAAGCCTATTCCCACGTCGGCCTGATCAACGCCGCGTTCGCCGTCAGTCCGTCATGGACGACGGTGCTGTAACTACGCGCGCACCACTGCCGGCCTGGCCTCCGCCGACAGAGCAGCGTTGCGCATCACGAATGAAGATGATGCGTCCTAGGGCAGCCCCCGCCACGCCGAAACCAGGTCGGCTCCAGGGTGACGAGCGAGGGATTTATCCTACTCGCGTCACCCGATTCGTGTCGGTGTGATGGAAGAGATCGCTTCGTCCCTTCATCTTCAGCTGCGTGTCTTCGTGATAACTGAAGCTGTCGGGGCCGTGCACCGTGATCGTGAGCTCATACCGGACCGTTTTGAACTCGCGATCCAGAAATTTATTCGAGCAGATGCCATACGTATCAGACCCGGCTTCCGCTGCAATCTGAAAAGACGTGGCATTCGGCTCCACGGTGCCGCCCGCCAAGACCGTCACCCCGCGCGGCACGATGAAACAGCGCAAGACTTGTTTCGCCGCCGCATCCCACAGCCAATAACCGGTTTCCTCGTGGAACGGAGCCCCTTCGCCCAAGCGCCAGGCCACGGTCGCATACCGTAGACCATACAGCTGTTGTTCATGATTGTTGACCGGACCGAAGGGCTCGAAGGTCAACCGTTCACGATAGGCATTATGTTCGGTACCCCGGTTGTCATCAGGCGCCACATCGGCTCCCTTATCGCCCTCCCATACACCGGCTAACGCAGCCAACGGACCGAGATACTTCAACAGATCGTCCCCCATGTCACCGTTCCTCCTTGTTGTATATATCGCCGCGCAGGTGGTCGCCTCGCAGCACCGACGGGACGCTCTTGTAGCAGAAGCGAACAAGGCGACTCAAATTAAAACAAGAGGGTATTGAGTACTTGATACCCAGGCGAATGCGCAAACGCGATATGTCTACGCCCATTCGCTGATGGATGCGCGCAAGGACTACCGGCCGGGATGGGGAAGTGTGAAGCAAAAAAGGGCCCGGAGAACATCCGGGCCCGAGGGGTTGATGAGCCATCCGCCCATCAAGAACGAAACACTGGAGGGGATTTATCCCGTCGCCCGGAACCGTCGTGACGGCTCCGGGTCGAGCGAGCGCTGTTTGGTGGAGGCGAGGGGAGTTGAACCCCTGTCCGAAGATCGTCGGCACATCGCATCTACATGTGTAGCCGATTCTTTAAGCTTCGCAGCGACCCACGCCTATCGGCCGGCTTAGAATCGCCGCTAGCCCAGTATTGTCTCGCCCCCCGCCGCTGAGCACCGGCGTGGGACCAGCCCGCTGCATCGCGCCATTCCACCCCCGCGGGCCTCAGATGGAACGACGTCTCAGCCTAAATTAGGCTGCGAGTGCCAGTTCTTGGTTGGCAGTTGCGTTTTTCCCGGAATTTTACGAGTTCCCGAGATCTCGACATGCGACGATGGCATCAGTATCCCCGTCGAAACCGGTCGCCCCCTTTCAGTCGGATGTTGAAAAAGGCTTCTGACGGCGTTCTCACTCGCTCAGCTCCTCGACGTACAGGACATGTACGCCTCGGACCTTCGAATCGCTGCGGCCTGGCCAGAAGACCTTTTTGAACATCCGCAAGATCTTCGGCCTGCCTATCAGCCATACGCCATCAGCTATTTGCTCTTTTCTAGATGCTCATCATACAGCACAGGTCAAGGGGATGCCAGCTTCCATGCTTATTGGGATTGATGATATTCTTCACATTACATTCGTCATGTGGTCTGCGGAGCTCTACCATGGGTACCGTGACAGGCGATTCTCCGCAGCCGGAATTCGACATAGAATGTCACGGAGATTCAGTCCGCATCAGGTTGTTGAGGCCTGATTTCATCGCCCGGTCTGAGGCACGACGCCTCCTTGCAAATTTGGAGAACGTCCGCGAGATCATAGTGGACTTTCGTGACGTACGATCCGTGGGACAGGGGTTTGCCGACGAAGTGTTTCGGGTCTTTACGACTCGCCATCCCGGCATCGTCATCTACCCCGAGCACGCCAGTCCCCCTGTTTTGGCCATGATTAAACACGTCCGCCCCGTGCCTCCGCCCACGACTCCGTCTCAGTAACTGTTGGGGAATCACCACATGGGTCAAGGGGGAAGCCAGAGAAGAAGCAGAGGTATCTCACGGCTCACTGACCGGCGCGATTACGGCAGCGGCGTGAAGGTCCAGGTCCATCCCTGGTCCTGCTGTTTCAACTCCTGCCCCTTCGCTAACTGGCCGGCAAAGAATTCCGGTGGAAGCGTCACCAGCAACTGCTCCTCGCGAACCTGTCCCTGAACCGGATGGGTGCCTTTACAGCCGCCCCCGCCGACGTATTCATCCATATCCGGCGTTCTCCGCTCTCCGACCAGACCGAACATCGTTCCGATTACCGTGATGCTCTTCAGATCAAAATGTTCATAGGCGCCCTTGAGAATCGGAGCCGGGCAGACCGCCGAGCCATCACGAAGATTGTCCACCTTCGTCGGAATATTCGACAGCACCTTGGGCTGCACTCCCTCTTCCAGCGGCCAATTGAATTCAAATTCAACCTGCTCCGTCACGTCCGCCACGGCCGAACCGCCGATAAACTGTTTGTCCCGCTGAAAGACACCCACCACCTTGTACTTCACACCGGCGGCTTTTTGACGCAAAGCGCCCTTCACCAGCCATGCCGCGGCGTCACCCCCGGCGGTCCGGATCTCCGCCCAGGCTCCCGCTTCCGTTCCTCCGGACAACAGCACAACCCCTACGATGAGCAGAATTCCCGAACAGACCATGCGCGACTTTCTTTTGATGCCGGAATACTCTCTCATGGGCTCGTCCCCCCTAGTTCGATATTCACCCGCCGCTTCACCGGATACTTCCGCTCGCGCCAGGCATCCAACCCCCCTTCGAGCGGCCGCACGCGATGAATGCCTTTCTTCTTGAGCAAAAAGGCTGTCCTGGCACTGGAGACCTCGTTGGGGCAGGTGCAGTAGAGCACGATATCGCGGTCGCGCGGGATTTCGTGATGCCGATGCTCGATCTCTTCCAACGTAAAATTGATGGCGCCGGGAATGGTCTCGGGATCAAGTTCCAAAGCGAGCGGGTGCCGGACATCGACCACACTGATTGTCTCCCCGGAGTCCATCCGCCGCTTGAGTTCATCCACGGAAATTTTGGCCATCCGCAAATGCCGTAAGAACTTCTGCCGGTGATAAAACTTGTAGGCGATGAATCCTGCCAGACCCAGGAGCAGGATGGTAAGCAGCAGTCCGCCGGCCTGATCGAACATCCCGACGAGTTGTTCCAACTGATTGCCGAACAATGCTCCGACTCCAGCGCTGACGGCTGCCCAGATCAATGTGCCACCGATATCATACAAGGCAAACGTTGCGGCGGACATGCCGACAATTCCCGCCAGCGGCGGCGCCACGGTGCTGAAACCGGGAATGAACTTGGCCAGCAGCAATCCGCGAGGTCCGTTGCGGTGAAACAAATTCTCCGTGTCTCGGACGCAGGAATCCGGCTCCAGGGACAGGCGACAAAGAAATCCCAACACCTTGCCGCCCTTAAGGCGGCCCAGGTAGTACCAGGCTAGGTCCGGCGGAAGGGAGGCGGCAACCGGCACCAGCAAGGCTGTGGCGAGACTCATTTTTCCGGTGCCGACCAGGGCTCCCGCTGCGATGAGGAACGGAATGGCGGGAAGCGGCACGCCGATCTGCTCGACGAACACGACCCAGAAAATGACCGCGGCGCCGTGGTCGGCGAGAAATTCAAACGCATGCATAGCCGATGACGTCCTCTCGCTCAGGCACTTCGAAAGCGCGAGAACCGCGCAAACAAAATCGCGGCAAAGGGAAGGGCGAGACCGAGCAGCGCCTGCACGATCAGCAACATCCCCAGTTGGCTGTAATCGTCGGGCGTCTGCAGTACGTTGGTGGCGGGATCGCGCACCTCCCGGGTGACCACGAACAGTTCATTGAGATACTTCGTCCCCAGTTGGCCGAGCGACAGCGCGAGATTGGTGAAGGAGGCCATCACGGCAAAATAGGTGGCCTTCAAATTCGCCGGCGCCGAGTTCGCAATCCAGGCCAGCATGGGGATCATGGAAATTTGGCCCAGCGGCGATTCCAGGGCCGTATTCACGAGCGCGATGAACCGCGCATCGATCACCCCGCCGGTCAAGGCCGCCGTCCACTCATGAAGCCCGTAATACATGCTGACGATGGGCAAGCCTAAGACAAACCCCGCCACGGCGAGGAAGCCGACCACGTAGGCAATGGACCGTTCCGCCATAAACCGGCGGAACAGAAACATGCCCGCGAGCGTGAGGGCGCTGCCGATGAGCGACAGCACCGACAGAAACTGTTGATCGAATCCCAGCTTGTCGATCATCCACCAGGTCGCGCCTTCGCCGGGGCCGGGGACCGCGCGAAACACGAACACCACCAGGGCCGTGCCCACCAGGACATATCTTGCGTCGGGAGCCAGTTCCCTGGTGAGGCGCACCATCAAGACCGAGATGATGGTCATCGACCCGACGAACACGACTTCTTCATTGTAGGCAAAATCTGCGACTCCGACCGTGAGGGTAAAGAGCACGAAGGCCAGACTGCCCCCGAGAATCCACCAATTGGGCTCGGTCGGTTCAGCAGCCCGGTCCATCAGCGCCGCAACCTGACCTGGCGTCATGCCCTGCCGCAGGAGCCGGCGCCTCTCGCGCACCCGCAGGAACGACGCCGCGAGCACACCAAGAACCGAGACCATCGGAATCACCAGGGCCATCAAATAGACCTGCTGATAGATCCCGGCGACCTGCTCCTTCGGCAGATTCTCCACGCCGGTGAACACATAGAGATTGATCAGGGCAACCAGGATACCGCCCCCGATGATGGCCACGCGCCCAAGCGTCTGCATCGTGGTGTGCATCAGCTTCAACCTGGCTTCGTCGATAGGCGTCCCGCGCTCGTCCACTCTCGGCACAGCCTCGACCGTCATGGCATCCGCCACCGTGTCTTGAATCACATAGCCGATCGGAGACAACAACACGCTGAGCACATACCAGATCTCCGCCGGCATCACAGCGACCATCGCCTCGCGGTGACCGATCAGGCCGACCATGATCAACAGACTCGCGGCGATGACCCCCGCGCCGAAATACACCAGCAGGCTCTTCCAGCGCCACACCAGATCGACGAGATGCCCGAACGGCATTTTGAGCGCCCAGGGAATACCGGCCCAGAAACCCAACGCCGCGAGGAAGGCGGCGGACAGGCCCAGATAGTCTTTCACGAAAAACGTGCCGACGATGCCGGTGAGCCCGGAAATCCCGGCCGCCATGTAGACCATGAGCGGGGGCAAATAGGAGAGTTGGAAGTCGCGCGCGAGTTCCAGAATATTGCGGTCGATCCAACGGGAGACGGCGGTCATCATATCGCGGTAACCAGAAACGGCACAGACTCCATTGTCCTCCTCTCTGTTACCCGTACAAGGCAGGCATTTGCAAGCCGACCCGGCAGGCAACTGGAACAGGGCCGGGGTTAAGAGATCCCGGCCCCGTTGACCATGGGATGTAACCCTTACTTCGGGAACTCGATCGGAGCGGGGACCTGTTGCCAGCCCTCGCCGTTCAGCGATCGCAGGAACGCCACCACATCCTGCTGTTCCGTCTCGGTCAGTTCAAGCGGAATGATCGTATTGTCCTGATGGGGATTCTGAATCCCGCCCTGATTGTAGAAATTCACCACCTCTTCCAGCGTCCCGAACCGTCCGTCGTGCATGTAGGGCGCGGTGCGAGAAATCTCCCGCAAGGTCGGCGTCTTGAAGGCCCCGATGTCCTCGGGATTTTTTGTCACCATGTAACGGCCCAAATCTACGGTATTCGCATCCCAGCCGATACCCAGGTTATGAAACTTCTCGTCCGAAAAGTTGAACCCCGAGTGGCAACGCGTGCAACGGGCTTTCCCTCGGAACAGCTCCAGCCCTCGTTTGGCAGCGGGACTCAAGGCCTGCTCATCCCCGCCGAAATCGAACCGGTCCGCGGGACTATTTCCTGAGATCAGGGTGCGTTGAAAGCTGGCGATCGCCTTGCCGATATTCTTTTCCGTAATGTCGTCCGCGAACACCTCTTTGAAGAGCTGACGGTAGCCGCTCAGTTTCTTCATCTTCGCCGTCATTTCGTCGTAGTCGAGAAACCCATGTTCAACCGGATTGATGAACGGCCCTGTCGATTGCTCTTCCAGGGTCTGGGCGCGCCCGTCCCAAAATTGCGTTTTGCTGTACACGCGGTTGATGGCCGTCCGCGCGCTTCGTCCTCCCTGTAGCCGATTGATTCCCAGAGACACAGCCTGTCCGTCGGTGAACGCCAATCCGGGCATGTGACAATTCGCACAGGCCACGGTATTCGTTTTCGACAGCCGCTTGTCGAAGAAGAGCAACCGCCCGAGCTCGATTTTCCTGGCCGTCTGGGGATTGTCGGCAGGGATGTATGCCGCGGGATCCTCCAATCCAAGCGGCACCTCTTGCGCTGCCGGAGTGACTTTGGGTTGAGGAGCCAGCTCTCCTCCCATGACGACGGTTGCCGCAACCAACGCGATGCCCCCCACACCTGCTGCTCCAATTCTGAACCAGGTGGTTCTTACCGCGTTCAACATATTGCCTCCTTTCATTACCAGGCCATGCTCACAGACCCGCCATGACAGTCACCAGACCATCCTGCCGGTAAGGCTACTGATTGCCGAGCCATCAATCCAATTGATAATATATTTGTCACCGATTAGCGTACCTTATCGAGAAGGACCCCCCCTATGACCTTGACCGAATTGCAATACATCGTGGCGGTGTCGCGCGAGCGTCATTTCGGACGTGCGGCGGACCGGATGTTCGTCACCCAGCCGGCCCTCAGCCTGGCTATCAAAAAGTTAGAGGATGAATTAGGGCTGGCGATTTTTGAACGACGAAAGAACCACGTCGAGCTCACTCCGCTCGGGGAGCAGATCGTGCATTAGGCGCAACGCGTCCTGGAGGAGGCGGATCAGATTAAATTGTTGGCCGCGCAGGGGAAGAATCAGCTCGTCGGGGCATTGCGGTTCGGTGTGATCGCGACGGTGGGACCGTACCTCCTGCCCGATCTGATCCCGCTTCTGCACAAGCGTGCGCCCGGTATGCCATTGGAGATCGAAGAAAATTTGACCATGAATCTGACCGCGATGCTGAAGAGCGGCAAATTGGACGTCCTCATGATTGCATTGCCGTTCGAGGAGCCGGGCATTCTGACACAAGCCTTGTACGACGAACCGTTCAAAGCCGTGGTGCCTTGCGACCATCGCTTGGCCAAGAAAACCAAGATCGACTCCGGTCTGCTGGCCTCCGAGCGCGTGCTCTTTCCGCACACAGGACATTGTTTCCGGCAACAGGTCCTGGAGAGCTGCCCGGAACTCAGCCGGTCGGACACCGAAGGTTTACAGGGCAATTCGCTGGAGACGATCCGTCAGATGGTGGCCTCCGGGCTGGGCATCACCGTCATGCCGTCGAGTGCCGTGACCGCCAAACATCACAATAAACGACTGGTGGTATTGGAATTCATGAAACCGGTGCCGGAACGAAGGATCGCACTCGCCTGGCGGAAGGGCTTCACCAGGCCGGCGGTAATTCCAGTGATTCAGGAGGCGGTGGCAGCCCTGAAGATCCCCGGACTTCTGGCGATCACGTCAGCACAGTAAGCGCTCCAGCCTGAAAGGATTGAGATGGCCGATTCACGAATCAGCACACATGTGTTCGACATTGCGCAAGGCCGACCAGCGCCGGGCATTCCCGTCACGTTAGAAGCTCAAGAGCTAGCGGAAGCTGGAAACTAGTTGAAGGGGGAAAGGTCGGTCCACCCGGTTGGTTATTCTCGCGCCCCCGCCGTGACAAGAACGTCTGCGAGGGCCCGGTTTCCCTTCTGCCTGGCATGCCGGAGCGGCGTGACTCCATCGTGATCGGCAAGATTCGGATTCGCTCCTGCAGCCAGTAGCAGGCGAACGATGTCTTGCTGCGCCGTCCCGCCGTCACTCAATAGAACGGCCTCCAGCAAGGCCGTCCAGCCCAAGCGGTTCACGTGGTTCACATCGATCGGGGTCTTGAGCAATTCTTTCACCACTTCCACGTGCCCGCGCTCGCAGGCCGGGATCAAGGCAGTGCCGCCGTAGCGATTGTAGCGCGTGAAGTCAGGGCGCGCGGCCAACGTCATCCGCAGAATTTCCAGGTGTCCACTGGCACCGGCGAGCAACAACGGACTGTTTTGCATGCATCTTGCGCGTTCACATCCGACCCTGCCTGGACCAGTAACCTCGCCACCTCGACATGGTTGTGATAGGTCGCAGCCAGCAGGGCCGTGCGGCCCTGCTGATCACGAGCCTGAACGCCGGCGCCATCCCTCAACAGCCGCTTCACCGACTCGACGTCATTGCACTCGGCCGCCCCGATCAACAAGTGATCCTTATCGGCAAAAGGTGATTCAGCACCGGCCATGCCAAGAACGACCATGACGAGACCGGCACAAACAGTGGCAAACATGACTTTCATGAACGTCTTTCCCCCTGCCGCCGACGGATCAAGTCGCTTAACGCGGTCTGCATCTGCGTATAGGGAAGGTGAACGCGGCCGCCATGCCCCGCCAACAGCCAGTCGAAGGAATATTGAGCCAGCGTTGCGATCGACTGGCGCAAGGCATCCACATCCCAAACCAGCTGCCGCGGCGCTTCCAATCGACCGGTTTCCGGTTCCCACCAGAGATGGTCGCCGGTAAACAGAAACCGGTCCCGGTACAGCAGACAGAGGCTGCCCGCCGTATGGCCGGGAACGGGGATGATGCGGAAGTCCTTGCCGTACGAGCGAGGTTCCTGTCCGTCAATGATCACCTCCGCGTCGGGCATCGCATGGACATCCGCTCGATGGATGATCCGCCGGGCCACGAACCGGCGCGCATACCTGGCTGCATCCGCCACGTCATCTTCGTGTGTCAAAAAAATATGCGACAGGCCACCCAGGTCCTCGAAGACATCCACCAACTGTTTCAGATACCTCGGCGAATCGATCAGCCAATTGCCGTCCGGATGTTGCACGAAAAAACTATTCGCACCGAAAGACTTGTCGGAATTGAACCCGCAATAGTAGACGTTGTTCTCGATCGGGAGCGGGAAGTCGGCCTTCGCGGCATCCAGCGACTGCTTGTCGCTATGCTCGGTTCCTATTGAACCGGTGGGGCAGGCGAGTAACGCGCGATAGGCTTGCCGGATCTCCCGGTCGGTTACCGGCTGGCGGGTCACGGCTGAATTGTCTTCAACTTCAGCGAAGCTGGCCGGAGCCAGTTGGCGACAGGCATCACAATTGATGCAACTAGCATCGACGTAGAAGTTCCCGGCTCGATTCGCCTCCAGTCTTTTGCGCAGGTCAGCCATTCGGAGCTCGTTTCCTCGCCACCACCACGGACAGCGTTGAGCGCATCAGTTTTGCCCGATCCGCCTCGCGCCAGAGATACCAGGCGGCAGCAGTACGATAGGGTCGCCAGCGTTCCCCATACAACAACAGCTCTTTTGGAGTCGGCATCGCCTTGCGTTTGTACGCGATCCGGAATCCGTTCCGCACGCCAAAGTCATCCACCGGCAGGACATCCGGACGGCCAAGCTGGAAGATCAACAACATTTCCACGGTCCACCGTCCGATGCCGCGCACCGTGATAAGCCGTTCGACAATGGCGTCATCCTCAAGCCGCTGAATCACAGCCGTGGTCGGCACGGTTCCATCCACGGCCTTGGCCGCCAGATCCTGCAATGCAGCAATCTTGGCGCGAGAAAACCCTGTGCCGCGAAGGATCTCCGGCGCCATCGCCAGCAGATCAGCCGGACGAGGAAATCGACGGCCAGGGAACAGCGCAATGAATCGCTTGAGAATGCTCTCCGCTGCCTTGTCATGTAGTTGCTGGTAGGCAATCGCGCGGACCAGCGACTCAAACGGCGAGCGCTTCGACCGAGGCAGGAACGCATAGGGGCCGACTTCGTCGATCACCCGCTTCATCACCGGATCGATCGTGCACAGGTGGTCAATTTCCGGAGACGGCCTACTCATGCTGCCTCTAGGCGACGATGGCGTCGGCTTCGATTTCAATCAGCATATCCGGATCGATCAGCCGCTTCACCTCCACCATGGTGGTCGCGGGCCGGATCGAACCGAAGACTTCACCATGCGCCCGGCCGACCTCCTGCCACTGATCGATATTGGCCATATAGATGCGCGTCCGGACCACATCGTTGATCGACGCGCCGGCTTGCACGAGCGCCGCTTCAATCGTCTTCAAGGCTTGGATTGTCTGCGCGTAGGGATCGCCCTTGCCGACAAGCCCCGCTGCCGTCATCGCGGTCGTGCCGGACACCTGTACCGATTGGCCAACGCGCACCGCGCGCGAATAGCCGATTTTGGCTTCCCATGGTCCCCCGGTCAAAATGTTCTGCCTTGCCATGAATCCTCCTTTTATCGGCTGCGGAAAACTCCAATTTGCACATCACACCGCGATCAGCTACGTGGCGAGCAGTATCAGGATAGCAGGCAGGATGCGCAAAAAGGCCTTCCAGCAAGGCCGCAGCAAATGGAGCGCCGAGACGTACCCTTTGCGGTACGTTGAAGTGCTGCATGAAGCGAGAACGCCGCTGGGGGCCTCCGCATCCTGCTACAGGTTACATCACCAACCCGCCACCGGCCTGAATCACTTGACCTGTCAGCCAACGTGCCTGCTCACTCGCCAGGAATGCCACCACATCGGCGATATCAGAGGGATGCCCGAGTCGTTTGAAGGGTGACGATTGTAGACCCCTCTCGCGGTATGGCTCCGTTAACACACCGGTATCGGTAAAGCCAGGCAACACGGTATTGACGGTAATGCCACGCGGCGCCAGTTCCTGCGCAAGCCCTTTGCCATACTGTTCAAGCGCCGCCTTGCTCCCCAAGTGGGCGGTAGCACCGGGAAACTTCAGGTGGGTCAACGCCGACGAAATATTCACGATTCGTCCGCCGTCGCTGAGCACTTTCGCGGCTGCCTGCATCGTGAAGTACGGTCCTTTCGCATTGAGTGCGATAATGGCGTCGAACTCCTCCTCCGTCGTATCCATCAACTTCTTTGGAATAAACCGTCCCGCATTGTTGACCAGAATATCGAGGCGATGGAATTGGTGTACTGTCTCCTGCACCAGCCGTTGCGCCTCAGCCACCCGGCTCATGTCCGCCTGGATGACGGCGGCGGTCCCGCCCTTGGCCTGAATCCCTGCAGCCACCTCACGGGCTTTCTCCGCATGCGCATGGTAATTCACCACCACCGTCGCGCCGTCCTGAGCCAATCGTTCGGCAATGGCACGGCCGATCCCGCTGGAGGATCCGGTGACAATGGCGACTTTGCCTTTCAACAACTCCATGTGCGACACCTCTGCTCCATTGCGCTCCCACCGGCACTCGCCTCCGTCCGGTCGATCTGCTACTGTTCGCCCATGAGTATTCGCCTGGACCACACTGTGCCGTTCGGCCGCTCGCTGCGCGAATATGAGCTGATGTTCTCACTCAACGCGGTCGATCGCAATGGACGTATTTTGGATTGCGCCGCCGGACCTGCCAGCTTCAACGCCGAACTCACAGCAGCAGGCGGTACGGTCTGTTCGCTCGACCCACTGTATCAATTCACCGGCGTGGAGATCCAACGGCAATTCTTCTCCACCCTGGATCACGTCATGGCGCAGGTGCGGGCGACGCAGCAGAATTGGGTCTGGAGTTATCATCGCGACCCGGAGGATCTACGACGGAACCGGATCGCGGTGATGGAGAGATTTGTTACCGATTACAGCGGGAGGACGGGAACAGGTCGGTATGTCTGCGGCGCCTTGCCGAACCTCCCGTTCGAAACGGACCGGTTCGACCTCGCACTGTCGTCGCACTTTCTCTTTTTGTACTCGGACCATTTCGATGCAGCGTTTCACCTCGCTGCCATTCGAGCCCTGTTGCGGGTCGCGCGTGAGGTGAGAATCTTCCCTCTGCTGGCGCTCCGCGCAGAGCGGTCACAGCACCTGGAGCCGGTGTGTGAGCAACTCCGTCGAGAGGGCCATCATCTCTCGATCGAACGGGTGGGGTATGAGCTTCAACGAGGCGGCAACGAGATGCTGCGCCTCCGATGGATGTGAGTCGGCACGCCTACCGGGTGAGCCACTCGGGCGGACCATTCCAGGTTCCGTAAGAAACGAACTCGATCACGGACTTCCGCTCCCGTGGTTTCAATTCCCGTTCGCGTAGATAGTCCGGCAGGACGGCCGCATCTCCAGGGTATCCGACCGCAATCATCGCCACCGGCTCATACCCGGCCGGGATACCGAGATCGGTGCGAGCCTTCTCAATCTCGAATCCCGCCATTTGGTGCGCGACCAATCCCATCGCCGTGGCCTGCAAACATAAGCTGAGCGCCGCCATCCCCGTATCATGCCAGGCATGCCGGTTTGGAGTGCCCTCGTCCTCAAAATTCACCCGCGCAACCGAAAGCATCAGCACCGGAGCCCGGAACGCCCATTTTCTGTTGCCTTCCTTGAGACAAGCGAACAGCCGGTCATACGCCGGCGCATCGGTCTTCGTTCCGACAATGAAATGCCAGGGCTGCTCGTTATTCGAAGAAGGTGCCCACCGGGCCGCTTCAAACAGGCTTTTCAACTTCTCCGGCTCGACCACCCGGTCCGAATAGGCCCGCGGGCTCCAGCGACGCCGCAGCACATCATGAATGGGGTATTGCGTCTCAGCGGGCTTTTCCATGAACGATCCTTTCACGAATTATGTAGTGGTCTGAGTGGTTGAGGCCAATGTCCGCACCACGCGGGCCGGATTGCCGGCCACGACGCTGTCGGCGGGGACCGAATGCATGACCACACTTCCTGCACCCACGACGCTGCGATCACCAATCGTCACACCGGGGAGGACCACAGCTCCGCCGCCGATCCAGACGTCATTCCCGATGCGGATCGGTCGCGCAGATTCTAAGCCGGATCGGCACACGTCCGCATCGAGCGGATGTTGAGCCGTGTAGAGCTGCACGGCGGGACCGATTTGGACATCATTCCCGATTTCGATTAGGGCACAGTCGAGAAAGATGCAGTGATAATTGATAAACGCATTCCGGCCGAGGCGGATGTTGTAGCCGTAGTCGCAGGTGAAGCGGGGCATGATGACGGTTCCTTCTCCGACCGCGCCCATGAAGTCGCGGAGCAGCGACAACAGAAAGTCTGGCTCCCCATCCGGGATGGCATTGTAGCGAGCGAGCATCACCTGCGTGCGACGACGCTCCACCGTGAGTTCTGCCGCCGACGCGCGATACAACTCCCCGGCCAGCATTTTGAGCTTTTCGCTTTTCTCGGTCATCGCTTCCCGCGGCATCCCCTCACATCAGCGGGTCGGGCCGGACCCCACATTCGTCCAGGTGGCGCAGGAGGTCGGCCGGGTCATCGTAAGTACGGTACGCACCCGCCCGTTCCAGCTCTTCCCGACCGTAGCCGCCTGACAACAGTCCGACCCCGAGCGCGGAAGCACGACGGGCTGCCAGCAGATCCCAGACACTGTCGCCGACGACGATGCACTTCGCAATCGGAACCTGGAGCTGTTCGGCAGCAGCCAGAAACAAATCAGGATCTGGTTTCGCGCGTTTGACCTGATCTCGAGTCACCACCGGAGTTCCTGGAGGCAGCTTCAGCAATTTTAACGTATGTTGCGCGCTGTGCAGTCGTCCGCTGGTCGCAATGGCATAGGGCACACGATCCGCCGTCAGCGCATCCAGCAGGTCCTGCGCGCCCGGCAGCACCCGAAGCGATGGCGCCTGCTTAACAAACGCCTCTGCGTGCACCCGCTGAATGCGTTCCGCCTCTTCCTTCGAAACCGGACGGCCGGTTTCGCGCAAGAGGGCATGTAACATGAGGCCGCCGCTCATGCCAATTTGGCGATGAATCCTCCAGACCGGCAATTCGATTCCTGCCGCTTGAGTGGCTTCACGCCAGGCCAGCACATGTTGGTAGACGCTATCCACCAAGGTGCCGTCCAGGTCGAATAGAAATGCGAGGGTATCGCGATCGTGCACAACAGCCATGCCCTAGCTCTCCAACTTGGCGTCCATGGTGATGGTGGCATTTAAGAGGCGGGAAATAGGGCAGCCGGTTTTAGCCGCCGTGGTCGCTTTCTCCCATGCCGCAGTATCGGCCTTGGGCACTTTGCCTCTCACGTCCAAATGAATGCCGGTCACCGTCCACCCCGCATCCAGCTTCTCCATGGTGACGGTCGCCGTCGTCGACAGTTGCTCGGCAACCAAATTCGCCGCGCCCAGTTGGCCCGAGAGCGCCATAGTAAAGCAGCCGGCGTGGGCCGCCGCGATCAATTCTTCGGGATTTGTGCCCGTTCCATTCTCAAAGCGGGTGCTGAACGAGTAGGGTGTGGTCGCCAGAACTCCGCTTGCGGTTGAGACGGTTCCCTTGCCGGATTTCAAATCGCCCTTCCACTGTGCCGATGCCTGCCGTTTCATACAGCCTCCAAGAGGTTAGGGGGTTCACTATCGGCCTACCCAGCCGCCCGGGCGGACGAGATATAGAGGAGTCTAGCGGCTGGTGGCCCCGACAACAAGGCCCTTTGTTGCGGCGCCGTCAGCCGCTCCGGCGTCGCGCGCAGTCGAAATCTTCAGCAAGGCCGTCCCCCATGTTGCCGGCCGAATCAGTTCATGAAGAAGCCTTGCGCTCAAGTCCACACTCCCGATGGACTCCCCGATGATGACGAGGAAGGTCACGATCCAGGGCATGTACAGAACGTTGGTCATGAACCCTATCGTGCCGTCGAACCCGTTGCCGTCCGCTCATTGGAATTGCCGTCGGAATCGCCACATCCCAAAGCCGAACAACGCTCCTCCCAAGAGAAGCATGGCACCGGCGGGCTTCCACAACAGGTCCAGGCCTGCGCCCTTCAGCATCACGCCGTAGGTGATGTCGATGTAGTAGCGAAGAGGGGAGAACGTCATGATCGCCTGCACCCATCTCGGCATCGACTCGTAGGGCGAGGTGATGCCCGACAACAACAGCATCGGGCCCACGACAAAGAGCGTCATCATGCCCACTTGCGCCTGGTTCTTCGCGATGGTCGCCGCCACCAACCCGAATCCGGCGGTGGTGAACACATGCAACGCGGTCAACAGGAAGAAGAGCCCGGTCGAGCCCTTCATCGGCACGTGAAAGACAGGATGCAAGACGCCGTACAGGGCAAGACCCGTCGCCATGAGAATGACCCCGGACATCGCGAGCACTTTCGAGAACATGATCTGAAAGGGAGACAGCGGCGACACCAGCAACTGTTCGACCGTACCACGTTCTTTTTCGCGGACCAGCGCAGCAGCGGGCAACAGCACGGCAAAGATCGTGATCATCCGCATCAAATGTGCAATGGACTGAAACCAGGTTTCGTCCTGGCTGGGATTGAACCAGACGCGATGGGCGCTGGAGACCAGGGGCAGGGCAGCCTCCGCCCCGGCAAGACCCACCGAGGCCAAACCCATCTCGGCCCCGAACAGGCCGGCGATCCGCACGGTATACGCGGCTGCCGACAGGCCCTGGGGCGCATTGGTCGTATCGATGAGCAACTGCACGGCCGTCCGTTCCCCGCTCATCAGGGCCTCATGAAATCGAGGAGGGATGTCCAACAGCAGCATCGCGCTACCCTGGTCCAGTTGCCGCAGTCCCTCGCGAGGATCGCGGATCTCTCCCTCGAATTTGAAATAGGGGGGCTGAAACCGGTGGATCAGCTCGCGAGAAGCGTGACTGTGATCCGCATCGTGCACCAGCAACTCCGCATTAGTGAGCTGCATCGTAATTCCGGCCCCGCTGACCACCACCGAGAGGGAAAAGGAATAGAGCAAAAACAACAACAGCGGCGCATCACGCGACAGTTGCAAGATCTCCTTCCACGTCATCGCCGCGAGACGACGCCCCCACGTGGCTGCGCGCTGCCATACCGTCATGCCTCGTCCCTCATGTCTTCGGCCTCTTGGTGAAAAGCCGATACGTCAGTGCGCCCATGGCAACGGCGAACCCCGTCAGCGCCAGCAGGTCGATCCACAGCACATCCGCGCCCACGCCCTTCAGAAAGCTTCCTCGCACGATGTCGGTGTAATACATGGCGGGAAACAGATGCGCCTGCACCTTCGCGCCGCGAGTCAACGAGGCCACAGGGACCAAGAGGCCGGAAAAGAGAATGGTCGGGATCATCGCCACCACCATCGTGATGATCAGTGCCGCCATTTGCGTCTGCACCAGCAGGGAAATCAACAGGCCGATCCCCGTGGTACAGAACACGAACAGCACCGACGCAAAAAAGAACAGCACGAACTGTCCCTTGAACGGCACCTGAAAGAGGCCGACGGCCATCAGCCATAATACGCAGACGTTCACGATCGAAACGACGATATAGGGAAGCAGCTTACCCGTGAGAAACTCCGCGCGACTCACGGTGGAGCTATAGATATTGTAGATCGAACCCGTTTCCTTCTCCCGCACGACCCCGAGCGCCGTCAGCAGAGGTGAGGCGAGCATCAGCGTGAACATGACCAGTGCCGGCACCATGGACCAGGTGCTCCGGACTTCCTCGTTGTACAGATACCGGACCTCGACGGTCAGCGGACGGACCAACGTCGCGGCCTGCTCCTGCGTGAGACCACGGGATCGGCGCAGATACTCGATCAGCCGCTCTTCCGTGAACGACTGGTTGATAGCGATGACGTAGCCCTTGGCGATATCCGTATGGAGCGGAAAGGTCCCGTCGAGCAACGTCTGCGCGGCGACCGGTTCGCCTGCCACCAATTGCTCTTGGAACCGCTCGGGGACGATGATGGCCGCTCGGATCTTCGTTTCGGTCAAGAGCCGGTCAAGGGTCCGTTCATCGTCGGCGTACCCCTGGAACGAGAAATATCGCGATTGCATGAACCGCTGGAGATAGTCCCGGCTGAACTCGCTCTGATCCCGATCCAGCACCGCGAACGGAATGTCCTCGACGTCCAGATTCAACCCGTATCCGAACACGACGAGCCACAGAGCCGGCAACAAAAAGGCCAAGAGCAGAAACAGCCGGTCTCTGGTCGTCTCCTTCCATTCCTTGAGCGCCACGGTGCCGATTCGTTGCAGATTCAGGGTGCCCCCTCCTTCTGCGCTGCCTGTTCCAGCGCCATGACCCGTGCCACAAAGACATCTTCCAAGCTGAGCATCCGCGGCCGCACCGATTCAACGGAGAGGCCGGAACGAACCAGGACATCCCGGATACGCGCCTCGTCGCGGGCCGGATCACGCGAGAGCACATGGATCCTCGTGCCGAAAAGCGCGGCACCGGCGAACCCGGCTGCCATCACCTGCGAGAGCGCGGGCCCAGGCTTGTCGGAGACAATCTCCAGCAGTTGCCCGATGTCCCGCTCGACCTGATTCTTTAGATCCGCCGGCGTCCCCTCCGCCACAATGCGTCCGGCATACATGAGGGCCAGCCGATCGCAATGCTCCGCTTCGCTGAGATAGTGCGTGGTAATGAGAATCGCGACGCCCTCCTCGCGGGCCAACCGTGACAGCAGCTCCCAGAACCGCCGTCTGCCGATCGGGTCCACGCCGGACGTCGGTTCATCGAGGAACAAGACGCGGGGGCTGTGGACGAGTGCGCACCCCAGCGCCAGACGCTGACGCACACCCATGGGAAGGCGCCCCGTCCGATCCTCCTCATAACCCCTTAGGCCCGCCATCTCCACGATCCACTTCATCCGTTGTTGCGCCTGTCGGCGACCCAGCCCGTAGATACCGGCAAAGAGTCGGATATTCTCGATGACGGTCAGGTCCACATACAGGGAGAACGCTTGAGACATGTAGCCGATGCGTTCTTTGATCGCGCTGCCCGCCGTTCGCATATCCGCACCGGCCACCCGTCCTTCCCCGCCCGTCGGGGGCAGGATTCCGTTCAGCATTTTGATGACGGTCGTCTTGCCCGCGCCGTTCGCGCCCAGCAACCCGAATATTTCGCCCTGCGTCATATTGAAACTGACCCGATCCACTGCGCGAAATGAACCAAAATCACGAATGAGTTCCTTGGCCTCGACGGCGAGGCCGTCAAATTGTGGGCTGCCCGCCGGATGGCTGAAGTTGTCCGATCCACGCGGTTCCTCAGCCGGTTCGCCATGCTCTTTCAATAGGAGCGCCACTACGACATCTTCCAACTCCGGTTCATCGGAGTGGACATGCGTGATCGGTACATGATCCAGCGCCTGCCGGATCCCTTCGACGGCGGCGGACGGCTCCCGCTCGGGTGTGAACACGTGCAGCAAGGACCCCATGGTTTCAACCTGGGCATACCGGCGTTTGAGGCGGGCCACCGCGTCCCGTTGCGGGGTCGATTCGAAAGTGACGACCAGCCCCGGGACCAGAGAGCGGACTTCTCCAGGAGCGCCCGATGCCAGTACCCGTCCATGAGAGAGAAACGAGAGCCGGTGAAAGCGGGCCGCTTCGTCCATGTAGGCCGTCGACACCAATGCGGTCATGCCCTTAGCCGCCTGCCATTCAGCGAGGATGGCCCAGAAGTCGCGCCGCGAGATCGGGTCGACGCCGGTCGTCGGCTCGTCGAGGATGGCCAGCTCCGGCTCGTGAATCAGCGTGCAGATCAAGCCGAGCTTCTGCTTCATCCCGCCCGATAGCTGTTTCATCAGTCGGCTGCGGAACCGATCCAGGCGCGTGATCGCCAGCAGACGGGCCTTGCGCTCGTGAAGCTCCGCCTCGGAGACCAGCCGCAGCCTGGCAAAGAAGTCGATGTTTTCTTCGACGGAGAGCTCAGGGTACAGGTTGAGCCCGAGCCCTTGCGGAAGGAATCCGATCCGCCGTTTCACCTGTTCCGCGGCTCGTTCGGAGTCCACCAGGGTCCCGAACACTTCGGCGGATCCACCCTCGTATGCCAACACCCCGGCGATCGCCTTCATCACACTGCTCTTACCTGCTCCATCCGGCCCGATGAGGCCATACACCTCACCCCTGTGGACGGTGAGGTCCAGGCCGTCGACCGCCATGTGCTGCTTGTAGCGCTTGACGAAGCCGGACAATCTGACGACAGGTTCAGGGGACGGCGACAATTGGGAGGCTGGCTGGGCCACGACATCATCCTGGCGCAAGGGGAGATTGTCGAACGTTCGCGTTCCGTGCGTTATCGCGGTTTCGACCAGGCGACGTCGTCCTTCCAGCGGATCACGGCGTCGGCCGGCAGACCCGGCGTCAGCCGGTGATCGGGATTGCTCGTGAGATACAGACGGACCGCATAAATCAGCTTCACCCGTTCGTCCGGGGTTTGGACTTCTTTCGGCGTGAATTCGGCTTTCGAGGCAATGTACCGGACCGTCGCCTCGAACGGTTGGTCGGGAAACGCATCCGTATGGATGCGGGCGGGCAAGTCCAGGCGAACTTTGCCGATTTGGACTTCCGGAACATAGACCTGCAGGTAGAGCCGGTCGAGATCCACCAACTCGAGCAGCGGCGCGCCGGTCGCCACGACTTCTCCCACGTCCACCATCCTGGTGGTGACCGTGCCGTTCGTCGGAGCGACGATCGTCAGATCGTCCAGCACGCTGCGCGCTTCCGCGAGCGTCGCGTCTGCTTGGTCGCGCTGACGTTCGAGCGCCGCGACCTCCGCTTCCTTCGATCGTATTCGTTGCCACCCCAATTCGGCCTGTGCCAGTTCCTTGCCGGCTTGGTCGAGGGCGGCTTTCGCCACCGCAATCTCGGTCACGGCGACTTTCCAGCGTGTTTCAGCCTGATCCACTAGCTGTTGTGACACCGCCTGCTCGGGAAGCAGGGCCCGAATGCGGTCGGTGTCTCGACGCGCTTCGTATTCGACCGCTTTGGCTTTCCGGACGGCGGCGCGCCCGCTCTCGACTTTGGCGGCGGCGGCTTCGATGCTCAGCGGAACTTCAAGGTTCAGGACTGCGAGTGAGGTATGAGCCGCCTCGACCTGCGCCGCCAAGCTGTCCACCAGCCGTGCCGCCTGATCGACCTTGGCTTTTGTTTGCGCATCGTCGAGCCGAATCAGGACGCTGCCTTTGAGCACCTCCGTGCCCTCACGCGCCGCCAGCTCGATGACACGTCCGGGGAACTTGCTGGCCACAGTGACATGGTCGCCTTCAATGCGGCCATTGGCCTGAATCAGCCCATCCGGCAACCTGTTGTGCCATACGAGTCGATCAAGAAGGAGATATCCGGCTATCACGACGACGGCGAGGACGGCGGCTGCCGTGATGGAGGTCCGGATGGTCATGCAATCAGTCTGTCCTGAGGCGTGAAGGCGATCAACCCTGCAAGGTCCCATTGTCCTCGCGTCGACACTGTAGTCGATGGTGGACCTTTTTGCCAGAGACAGGCGCCTCCGATAGATCGGCCCACCATCGATCTCATGATTCAATGGTCTCCGTACCGGTCCATCCACTTCCGGATATGCTCCACGGCTTCTGCTTTCTGTTCCGGGCGAAGCGCCGCATGCCACTCTGTCACCTTGGGCAACACCTTCTCCATCACGCGCTTCTGTTCAGCTTGGTGACGATCCATCAATTGCGTCAATTTGGCCTGATCCAGCCGATCACTCTTCACCTGAGCGATCAGCTCTTCCATGATCGCTTTGTGCTCCGGCTGCGATTCGGCACGAGCGGCCACCATTTCGTCTCTCACGGCCATGAGCTTCGCTTTTTGTTGGTCGTCGAGGTCCAAGTGTTTGGCGATCTTGTTCGTCATCCAATCCGCTCGCTCCGCCGGCGTATAGTGGCGATGGCAGCCGACACCAACCAATGCTCCGGCCAGAACCAGTGCCCCCATCGCCATGCGAACTGTGTGGTGCATCGTCATGTTGTCCTCCTTGGTGAAGTTGATGAAAGACATCGTGGTTGAGCGACGCCTCTTGTGAATATTAAATCAGTATTCGAAGGCGATGTGATAGAGCGCCGGCGTCATTTCTACCCCGAGTCGCCCGAGCTGGGCCTTCATAGGTGTGACATTCTTCTCGTACGCTTTCCAATACACTTCCTCATTGTCCCAGATGGCCACGTTGATGAAGTTGTATCTGCTGTCTGGCTTGATGCTCTTGTGAAACTTGCCGCTGATGAATCCCTCCTGCTTCGTGATGTGCTCCTTGACGTCCTGCCACCACTGCACAAATTCTGCTTCTTTGGCAGCGGGGACCGAGAACACATTAATCAACGTTACCGGCATGGTGCACCTCCTTGAATAGAGTCGTCTTCGCCCGACTCACACACTCGCCTGACACTTTTCGCTACAGCAGTATTGATCGTGACCCACCTGCGGTCTGGCGAGCGCAGGGCACTCGCCAGACCTATTGAAGTTATTGTGCCTTCCGCAGGTCGATCACGGTGCCTTCTTCGTTCAACTCGACGACAATATGGTCTCCGTCGGCGATCGGCTTGGTCTTGATTTCCATCCGCTCAAGCGGAAACACTTTCTCCCCCTCCGGCGTGGCGAGCTTGATCTGGTTCTTGTTGGGCCCCGTACGGATCAACTTGCCGAAGATCAGCCGATGGGTCCCGGCCTTGGCCTTATCTTTTCCATGCACATCGATGACCATGCCCTCTTCATTGATCCAGAGGGACACGTGATCGCCGACCACGGCATCAGCAGGGGCATACTTCTTCATCAGCGTGTACTGTCCGGCCGGCGTCTTCACATACACGAGGCCCGACTCAAACTTGGTCACCGTGCCATCCGCCTGAATGACATATCCAGGCTTGGTGCGAGGGTGTTCGTCGAAGCTTATCTCGACCGTGAAGCGATGGATGTCGATCATCTTTCCTGCTTCGTTCAACTCGACCGTCACCGGCGCTCCCTCCTCGAACGAGGACAGCTTGGATCGTCCGGTTTGCACATCGATGGCCTTCTCTCCTTCCGGCGTCCACACTTTGATTTCTTTCTTATCCAGGGAGGTATAGGCCAGGTTGCCGGTCACGAAGCGATGGCTATGGGCCCTGTCGCCCTTCCGATGGACGTCGATCACGGCATTATTTTCATTGACCTGCATGTCCACTTCTTCCCCGACCTCAAGACCTTTGGGCGTGAGCGTCGAGGCGATTTTCATCGTCCCCCAGGGAGTCTTCACAGTGGTGATGCCTGATTGCACGCCCGACACCACCCCACTCACCCTCATATGTGTCGCATTCTTGGCTCCGCCTTCGGCGGCCTGTCCAGAAGGCACCGCCATCGACATGCTGAGAACCATTGAACCGAGAAGAACCATTGTGCGTGTCATGGTATGACTCCTTTCATCCGCAACGGTGAACGTTCGTCTCTGCCCAAATTCTTCACCAGGGCCTTGGTCAGGCAGCCTGACGCCTGAATCGTGAATCCTACGCCGTACATCTGAGACAGAAGCGCAGTTCCGGCTGCATCGATGAAGGTCACTTCCCGGAGATCGACACGGCATGCAGCCGGCTCGTCGATCTCCTGCTTCACCCAACAATCTCGGAACTCCTCGACCCAGGGACCGGCCAGCCGCCCGGAAAGAACGAAGATGGTTCCCGGGTTCATGTTCGACACTGTAATCTTCAACATGGTCGTGGTTCCCTTCGTCCCATCAGTCCGCTGCCCGACCTCACGATGACACTCAGAACATGCGGAGAGCGAAGCTCGCCTCACGCGCCTTGGGAGCCGGCAACGTCGTCCGCTCGCCGAACCACCGGGCAATCAGGCCATCCAGCGACCACTTTCCCCCACCGGCGACCAGCAACGCCAGGCTCATGCCGATGACCAGCAGGTGATATTCGAAGCCTTCACCGGTCTGCTGTCCGAACCAGTTCATGAAAAATCCCTGCGGCAAATGCACGGTGACGATCGCCCCGAGCATGATCACGATGAAGCTCGCTGCCGTGAATCGTGTGAGCAGACCCGCAATCAACCCAAGACTGCCGATGGATTCACCGATGATGACCAGGAACGCAACCAGCCAGGGCAGTCCCATCTTCTGCGTGAAGAATCCCATCGTCCCTTCGAAGCCAAACCCGCCGTACCACCCCAACAATTTCTGAGCTCCATGCGCGAAGATCACACCGCCCAGCACGACACGCAGAATCAAACCCGCCCAGGAATCGTCTGTCTTGAAAAAGCTGTGCATGCGACACCTCCTTGAAAATAGAGTGATTACGGTCTGCCGCCCCGCACTCGTTGCGGAACCACAGTCGCCATTCGATCCTTCACCAACAGCCCTGCAACGAAGAGCGGCAGGGTCACGAGCATTCCGTACCAGCCAACCCACAGCGTGATGTCTTTCATGTAGTCACCCCAGGTTCCCTTGCGCGTTGCTATCCACCGGTAATGGCAAAGCCCGTTCCAGGCAATGCGCAGCCCGGCAAGATCGTCTAACCGCATGAAAACGCAGAGAAGCCTGACATGGAGGCAGACAGAAAGGCGCCGGCAAGACCGAACGTGACGAAGTCGAGACGACGAGGGATCGTCAGGTGACGAAGCGCATCGTCACTCGCGTGGACGGGAGAGACCGAGTTTTTTGAGTTTCGAGGTGAGGGTAGTGCGTTTGAGGCCCAAACGAGCGGCCGCGCCGTCCGGCCCGCCGATGACCCAGCGTGTGTCGCGCATGATCTTCAAGATCTGCTCGCGTTCGGCATCCTTGAGTGTGGCTTCTTGTGCCGGAAGTTGCCGCGCCTCGATCTTCAGTTCCTGAAGCGGCACGTGCAGCTGCGACCCCTGGCTGAGGATCACGGCTCGCTCAACCAGGTTTTCCAATTCCCGAATGTTGCCGGGCCAGTGATACCGGGACAGGGCTTCCAGCGTGGGCGCGGGAATAGATTCGATGGTCTTCTTCATGCGCGCGGCATGGTGCTGCGCGAAATACCGGACGAGCATCGGAATGTCCTCTCGCCGGTCCCTGAGCGGCGGCAGGTTGAGCGGAAACACGTTTAGCCGGTAATAGAGATCACTGCGGAAGCGCTGTTCCTCAACCAGCGTCGCCAGATCACGATTCGTCGCCGCGATCAGACGGATGTCCACGCGAATCGTTCGGGTACTCCCGAGCCGTTCGAACTCCTGTTCCTGCAGCACCCGAAGCAGTTTAGACTGCAGCTCCAGCGGAATTTCCCCCACCTCGTCCAGAAAGATCGTGCCGCCATGGGCCAATTCGAAGCGGCCGACTTTCTGAGCGATGGCCCCGGTGAACGCCCCCCGTTCGTGGCCGAACAATTCACTTTCCAGTAATCCTGTGGGAATGGCGGCGCAGTTGAGTTTGACGAACGTGCGCGCGTGCCGACCACTCAGGCGATGGATCGCCCTGGCGATGAGTTCTTTCCCGGTACCGGTTTCCCCCAGGATCAGCACCGTCGCATCGGTCGGCGCCACGATCTCCACCTGCCCCAACACCTGTTTCAACGCACGGCTCTCGCCGATGATATCGTCGAAGCCATGTTCCACACGGATTTCTTCCTCCAAGTACAACTTTTCCTCGGTCAATCGATCTTTGAGCGTGTGGATCTCCTGATACGCCAAGGCATTGTCGACGGCCAGTGCGATCTGCCCGGCCACTTGGCTCAAGAATTCCACATCCTGCTCGCTGAACGCCTGCTCTTGATGACTCGCGAGATTCAAGCAGCCGATGACGCGGTCGCGCGACAAGAGGGGCAGGGAACAGTTCGACCGAAATCCCTTCTCGACCAGCAGCTTCGTCACCGGGTGCGAAAACGCCTGCATCCCGTGGAGGTCCGGCACCACCACCGGCCGTTTGGTCTGGAGAGCGAGCCCGGCCGGGGAGTCGTTGGCATCGGAGCTGATGCCTTCCGTCAGGGCGCCTTGATTGTCGGGAAAATCGAGCGCATGGAGACGAACGCGCTGCGTCTTGTCGTCGTAGAGAATGAGGCTGGCATACTCCTGCGGGACCATTTCGCGCAGGCACAGGCTCACCGCCCGGAACACCTCGCGCAAATCCAGCGTCGAGGCGATGGTATTCGTCATGCGCAGCAACAGACTGAAGCGGTCTCGCTGACGCTCCACGTCCCGTTGTGACGCCGCCGCGGCTTCGCGGTTGAGCACATTCTCGACCGCCACCGCCACTTGGTGCCCCACCTGTTGCATCAATTCCATGTCTGCCACGCCATAGGCCTGCGATTCGAGGCTTGAAAACTCCAACGCTCCCAATCGTTTCGTCGCGGAGGTCAACGGCACCAGACAACAGGATTGCACACCGTCTTCACGCATTAACCCCATCACGTTCGGCCAGCGCTGTTCCGCGGAGACGCTCAACAACAGCGGCTGCTGCGTGTCCCACACCAGCCCGGCCGGCGTGTCCGCCGGAGCACTTTCGTGCCCCCCGATGATATCCGCGGGAACATTGGCACGGAGCACATGCAGGCGCATGACCCCGCGCCGGGGGTCATGCAACGAAAGCCCCACAAAATTGACCGGCACAACCGACGGCAACAGACGCGCGAGATCCTGCACCAGCGCGGCCAAATCGGAATGACTGGCAATGGCTTCCGCCACACGCAACAGCGCACGGTACCGGTCGAGGCTGGAAGACACCGTCTCTGCTGATGATTCGTGGCTCATGTGTGACCTAGTATGCCGATCGTTCCGATCGCGCGCAACCTTCCCCGTTTGCCCCGCTTCGACATTTCCTGCCCTGT
>JACCDZ010281879.1_pt1 | contig 66987 bp, 57 predicted proteins | sample 7449551 | NCBI WGS metagenome assembly JACCDZ01 (sample SAMN15323452, study PRJNA562643) | freshwater metagenome | isolation source: river surface water | place: USA:Blue River Watershed | collected 2017-08-18 | reverse complement strand
TGGCGGGGCCGACGGGATTTGAACCCGCGACTTCCAGATTGACAATCTGGCGTCCTAACCAGGCTGAACGACGGCCCCACGCAACCCAAGATGGCGGAAGAAGAATTCAGATCTTCAGAATCAAACTATCTAAATACAGTAGCGCGTACTCTTGTACATCACTACTAATGGATAAGGCAATGCCCCGCACACAATTCCCTGTATTTCTTGTTGGTAGGCGGAACAGGGATCGAACCTGTGACCTCTGCCTTGTAAGGGCAGCGCTCTCCCAATTGAGCTATCCGCCCGTTTTTTCTCGTTCCCGGCAGATTTTTGGGATGCTATCAACTCCACAAAGCAGTGTCAACCAAGAATCATGCATTATTCTTGCAGGATTTTCGCACCCCGACTAGATGCCCCCGCAGCCATCCTTGTCCACGTGCATACCATTATCAACGGCGGGATTTGTTGCGTGGAAAACACGCGGTGTGGACCTTTTTCAACTGTGCCGCATCCACATGCGTATAAATTTGCGTGGTCGCGATGTCGGCATGCCCCAACATCGCCTGCACAGATCGCAAATCAGCGCCCCCTTGCAACAGGTGCGTCGCAAACGAGTGGCGCAACATGTGCGGTGAAGGAATCCGCGCGATTCCGGCCCGCTGCGCCCGCGCGCGAAGGAGTTTCCAAAATGCCTGCCGAGTCAGCGGCGTGCCGCGGCGCGTAACGAAGACAAACCGCGATGATCGCTGCTTCAGCAGTATCGGCCGAGCGTTCAGCACGTATGCTTGCAACTCCGCCACCGCCGGCCGCCCGATCGGCACCACCCGTTGCTTGTCTCCCTTGCCGGTGATGCCGACGTACCCTACATCAAGATTGCATTGATCGATTCGCAACGAGATCAACTCCGAAACACGGAGACCCGCCGCATAGAGCACTTCCACCATGGCGCGGTCACGATGATCTTCCGGCAGCGAGCGCTGCGGCAGATCAAGGAGCTTGGTCACTTCTTCGAGACTCAATGTCTTCGGCAATCGTCGCGCCCGTGAGGTGCTGCGCAGACTCACCGTCGGATTCGTCGCGACCACGCCCTCCTGCTTCAGGAAACGGAAGAAACTACGCACTGCGGCGAGCGATCGCGCCCGGGAAGGGGGCGCAAGTCCGGAGCGGTGCAACTGTTCGAGAAACGCGGAGAGCAGAGGTGGAGACACCTCATTGGCTGCCTGCACACCCCGATCGCGGAGATAACGCTGAAAGGTGGTGACATCCCGCTGGTAGGCCAACAAAGTATTGCGCGACAACCCGCGCGCGATCCGCAAGTGATTCCAATGACGTTCAACAAGCGGGTCCAATGGAAGCGAGTCCGACCCCTGCGGCGCGCCCGTCGCATCACGACTCATCGAGAACGCCCTCGCTGGCAGTGACCGGAAACATCATTGATCAACTATAACCAAGCCCCCCTCCGAACACAACGCAATGTCCGCGACTTACCTTGACACCCCCGCACCTGTTTCCTATAGTAACCTCAATTGCGGCGAGAGCGTTCGCCATGCACAGGAGTCAATGGTTTCTCGATCAGTATCCCGCGCCCCGCATCTCCGCGCGTGCAGCGTCGCCCTCGCGGTGGCGTTCGTCGTAGGCTTTGCCACGCTCGGCGAAGCAGCCTCTACACCCAAAACACCGGCCGCGCCCCGTTCGAACCAGGCGAAACCGCCGGCCAACACTCCTCAATCTGCGTTAGACCAAGCCAAACGGCTGATCGATTCGGAACAACCGGAAGCCGCCGCCGTCATGCTCCGTCGCTTCCTCGAAAGCGGCCCCGCTCCGGATCTCCTTGATGACGCCTATCTCCTGACGGCCGCTGCCATGTATGGCATGAAGGAGCATGCGGAAACAGTCCGGTATGTGAACCAACTGCTCGGCGAATTTCCTAACTCCGACTTGGCCGATCGAGCCAAACTCCTGCTCGCAAAAACCCACGCCCGTGCCGGCAATCTGGATCTCGCGCTCCCGCTGCTTTCCGAAGTCCGCAGCCTGTCCGCCGATCCTGCCGTCAAGCGCGATGCGCTCCGCCTCACGGGTGACTTCCAGGCGCAAAAGAAAGATTTTCTCCGGGCCATCCAAGCCTGGCTCGATGAGCTGCCGCTGGATGTCGGAGACCAGGCGCGCGACACCGAGGGTCAGATTCGAGAACTGGTCAACGACAAACTTGATGCCCAAGCATTGATACGCGTACGCGATGCTTATCCGAAAACATTCCCTGGAGACCTAGCCTCCATCAAGCTTATCGAACTGCATACCGCAGCCGGAGAAGACCACCTGGTCGAGCGGGACTTGCGTCTCTTCCTAAGCCGTTTCCCCAACCACGCGTATGCAGCAAAAGCCGCCGACCTCCAGACGGTCGTGCGAACCAAATTCAAATCGCACCCCTATGCTATCGCCGCCATCTTTCCCATGTCCGGCAAACTGGCGCCCTTCGGAACCGAAGTCTTAAACGGCATTCAGCTCGCGCTGGAACGGCAGAAAGACGGAGGGGAGACCCCGTCCATCGGCCTGATCGTCAAGGATACGGAAGCGGATCGCGCAGCGTTCTTGGATGAACTGTCCAGCGTGTTGTCCGACGATCGCCCGCTCGCCGTCATCGGCCCGCTCCTGTCGAAGAATCTGCCGGTGATGGCTGAAATGGCTGAGCGCACGCGCATCCCGCTCATCACTCCCAGCGCGACCGTGCCAAACCTTCGTCGTTTTGGCTCCTACGTCTTCAGCACGGCGCTGACTTTCGGGCAACAGGCCAAACGCGTGGCGGACTACGCCGTCAAAGACCAGCATTACAAACGCTTTGCCATCCTCTATCCCGATACCGCCTACGGCCGCGACCTGGCCCGCCTGTTCGCACTAGAAATCCGGCAGCAGGACGGAGAACTCATCGTCAGCGAACCCTACAAGGAAGGCGACACCGACTTTCGCGCCGTGATCGCCAAGCTCAAAGCTGAGGACTTGAAGAAGTATGGTGTCGAGGTTCAGGTCGACAACGATCCGGCCAAAACCGGGATCAGACAGGGAGGAGGCAAGAAAGGCAAGCGACTGCTCTATTCGCCGGGATTCGATGCCGTCTTCATTCCGGGACGTTCGCTGGATGTGGGCCTTCTGGCCGCGCAACTGGCCTTCTACGATATCGCCGTTCCCTTGCTCGGCGCCAATGGATGGAACCAGCCGGACTTTGCGCGCGTGGCCGATCGCAGTGTCGAAGGTAGCGTGTTTGCCGACGGGTTTTTTGCCGAGAGCACCAGTCCGGTCGTGCAGGAATTCGTGGAACGCTATCGCAAACGCTTCCAAGCCACACCCTCGCTCTTCGCCGCCCAAGGTTACGACGCAGCACGACTCGCAGTGGAAGCGATCCGGCGAGGCGCAACCAATGGAGAAGCCGTCCGCGACTATTTGATAATGCAACATGACCTGCCGAGCTTGAGCGGTCCCAGCGGGTTCAGCCCCGACGGCACCCTCAATCGCCACGTCTTTCTCATTCAAGTGAAACAAGGTAGGTTCCTTCCCCTGGACTAACTGCCCCAATGCAGGCGGAACCATTGATTCAGCGAGAGTTCGGTCAGTAGTGACCGACCACGCAGAATGCTCGCCGCCAGTGGAATTGTTCAGCATTCTGCAGAGGAAATGGGAGTAACGGTATGACGACGACTCGAAAGCGGGTACTCAGCGGGATGCAGCCGAGCGGCTTGCTCCATCTCGGCAACTGGTTGGGGGCGCTGGAAAACTGGAACGCGCTACAGGAACAATACGACTGTTATTTCTGCGTGGCGGATTGGCACGCCCTGTCGTCCAACTACGCCGACACCAGCCGCCTGCGTGAATATGTGCGGGAGTTGCTTATCGATTGGCTGGCGGCCGGTATCGACCCGAAGCGGGCCACCGTCTTTGTTCAGTCGCAGGTGCCGGACCACGCCATTCTCCATTTGCTCTTCTCGATGATCATTCCGGTGTCCTGGCTGGAGCGAAATCCGACCTACAAGGAAAAACAGGAAGAGATCAAGGAGCGCGACCTCAGCACCTACGGCTTTCTCGGCTATCCGGTTCTGCAGGCGGCTGATATCCTCCTCTACAAGCCGGATTTCGTGCCGGTCGGCAAAGATCAACTACCGCACCTCGAACTCACGCGCGAACTCGCGCGCCGATTCAACGGCCTTTACCGCCCCGTGTTCCCCGAGCCGCAGGAACACCTCACCAAGTTCCCCAAGGTCCTGGGCACCGACGGGCGCAAAATGAGCAAGAGCTACGGCAACGCCATCAACCTCTCCGACACGGAACCGGTCGTCCGGCAGAAACTCAAGACCATGATCACCGACCCGGCGCGCGTGCGCCGCACCGATCCGGGAAACCCGGATGTCTGTCCCGTCTACGACTTTCACAAGATTTTTTCGCCGCTGCCGGTCATCGAGCAGGTGAATCGAGATTGTCGAACCGCCGCCATCGGCTGCATCGATTGCAAGAAGCTGGTCGCCGATCGGGTGGTGGAACGTCTAGCGCCGATGTGGGACGCGCGCGCGACCCTCACGCAGAATCCCGGCCGCCTGGATGAGATTGCCGAAGACGGGCGCCGGCGCGCCACCGCCGTCTCATCTCAAACGATGGCCGAGGTGCGCGACGCCATGAAGATTTAAACTCGCCCGCCCCAGCACCGACTATTACGTACAGCGGGAAACGTTCGGCGACAAACGGGAACCGTTGCCGCGACGAGATGAACCAGACTAGCCAGGTTTGGCCAACTTGCGCCAGACATCGGTCAATAGGCGCTGGACCGGCCCGCGTATCTTCGTGATGGACAGACCGAACTCATTCGGCCGGCACCAGCGCACGGTGGCCGCATCGATAAGAATGGGGTTGGCGCTGTCACCGGGGAAAATACAGAGTTCCACTTCAGCCCCCACCGACACATGAACTGAGCTGATAATGCGACAGCCCCCGGGAGACAGGTCTGTGAGATCCCCGTCGCCGGCCAGCATTTTGCCTTTCATCGAAAAATGGCTGCGAAACTGCACGTGAACCCGCTCATGCTTGCGTTGGTTTTTCATCGTGATGTGGCCTCCGTGCCTGTCAAAACGCCAGGCCCCTGCGCACCAGCATTACGATAGGATAGAAGCAAGCAAAAGGCCAGCACTGCATGCTTCTTTGCCTGAAGGCCCAATGACGCCAGTCGGTTACCCACTAATGGCAAGAATCGGTTCGTCGAATCTACAGCGTTTCCGGTTTTGGCTCATGGGATGGCGTGCCGACCGCATCCAACATGTCTCGCCCGACGAGAATCGGTGCATGAAAGTGAATCGCCAACGCGATGGAGTCAGAGGAACGGCTATCGAACACTTTTTCCTGCCCCTGAAATGCCACGGTCAAACTCCCATAGTAGGTGCCCGCCTTCAGCGTAATCACCGTCCGCACCACCCGACCGCCGAGTGCCTCCAGAATCGTATGCATTAGATCATGAGAGAGAGGGCGGGGCAGCTTCTCGCCGGTCAGGGCCGCTTGAATGGAGGCGGCAACCGTATGGTCGACAAAGACGGGAATGGATTTTCCGTCCGCCGAGAGCAACACCACCGGGCCACGGTCGGACAACCCCACCCGCACATCGCTGATCGTCACCTGGGGAGAAGGCCCCGGTTCATCGGCGTACACGAGCCCATCGGCAGCAGAGAATCCCAGCAGGAGGAAAATCAGCGGACATACCAACCAGCGCCGAGCCGTCGCGATCATAATACCCTCCCGTGTTTCCATTGGAGGCCCATTCATGAGCGGCTATGACAAAAGCTGTCAGGAAAACAAGCTCGGGACCCGCAGAACCTTCACCCCACCGTGAAGCGGACACCTCTCTGCTAGGCCCGCACGAATGAATTCGTCTCTCGCTCGAGGCCGATTTCGGTCTCAGCCCCATGACCGGTTACCACCGCCGTCTGCTCATCGAGAGTGTAGAGCCGCTCCCGGATCGACTGCTCGATGGCATCGAAATCGCCGCCCCACAGATCGGTGCGGCCGATGCCGCCGCGAAACAACGTGTCTCCCGCCAACACCAGCTTCGCGGCAGGAAAGTGGAAACACATGGAGCCCGGCGTGTGCCCCGGCGTGTGTAACGCGATCCCTTCCATCTCCCCGATCGTCACGCGCTCCTCATCCTTGAGCCAATGGTCAGGCGGCGGCGCGGGCACATAGGGAACCCCGAACATGCGGCATTGCGTCTCCAAAATGTCCCAGAGGGGAAGGTCGTCGGGATGCAGGCAGAGGGTCGCCCCTGTCGCCTGCTTCATCGCTCCCGAGGCGAGAAAATGATCGAAGTGCGCATGTGTGTGCAGGATACTCACCACCGTCAATCCCATTGCGCGAACTTCCTGCAAAATCCGTTCAGGCGCTCCGCCCGGATCAACCACGATCGCCTGTTTGGTGACAGGATCGCCGATGATCGAGCAGTTACAGCCCAGCGGAGGAACTGAAAACGTCTTGCGAATCATGCCCACTCCTCAATGATAGGAGCCCGTCCAAGTATATGCGGCACAGTGTATATTACCGGCCGCCTGTACCGTCCCGTTCGGGGTGCGCAACCCACAGCACCTCGGTGTCATACAGATTCCAGACCTTCTGTCGGCGCACGAACCACAGCAGGAAGCCGGCGCCGGTCCCATCGGGCCGTTGGTTGGCGACATACAGGAGTGCCTGGTCAGCCCGCAAGGTCAGGCCCACACGCGAAAACGCCAGCCGGTCGATGATGTCGGGCGCACCGCCTTCGTGCGCCATCAACCAGACCGCGGGAATCACCGGCACGGACGTCTCGGCATCCGCCTCTTCCTCACCGGACACAAACCGGTACCGCACCCCGAAACCAAAGCGGGTTTCGAGTCGCGCAGGCCGCTGATTGTTCATCACGAAATCGCGGATGAGTTCCTGCGGCAACCGGCCGCCAAAGAACTCCCGCTCGGCAAACCAGGCCGGGGTCGGCAACTGTGGCTCATCCGGGTGAAGATGCGTCGCCGTCATCTGTTCGATCACGACCAACTTCGTATGAGAGGTCAGAAACTTGTCTTCGACCGCAAGGTCGTAAAAGGGATAGTCCTCGGCGGGCACAGAAGCCGGCGGCTCCGATACGGCCGCAACACAGACCGCCGCCGTTGCCGGTTGTAAGAGCGCCAGACTCATGCACAAGACCGCCCCGCTCCAGAACGCCATAGCACACAATAGCCGCTACTTTCCCCACGGGTCAAACCGGCGAGAATGTGAATGAAGATGGACAAGGGGGGCCAAACTCTGGTACTAGTCTGACTGTTTTCCTCAAACTATGATCAAGGCTTCCCAGCGATCGCTCGCCCCCCTTCTCAGCCTCGCCGTACTATCGTGGTGTGTCGGTTGCACGCCGGATGAGTCGCCGTTTCGGCAGGAAAACGAAAACCTCCGCAAGCAACTGGCGAAACAGGAATCGCTCCTCAATTCGCTGCAGGACGGCAACAAAGTCATGCAGCAACAAATCGATCTGCTCAACCAGGAATTGCGGGACGCCAAGAAACAGGCTGAGCATGCCCAGGTCGAGGCGAAGTCGCTGCAAACAGAAGCCAAGACACTGGGAGCCAGGCTCGACGCCCAACTGGCTGAATCCAAAAAGCTCTCCGGAGAAATTCAGCGGACCGCCGCCAAAGCCGCCCAAGCCACGGATAGTATTCGCGTGGAGGAAAAAGGCGCGCAGGTCGAAGATCTCCCGCGCCCGTTGGCCGCAGTCGCCAAGGCCGCCGAAGAGGCCTTGGCACGGAACGGCTACCGTACGCGCGTCACCATCAAAACCGATCACAAGGCGGTCTTCGTGACCGAGCGAAAAATTTCCACTCCGACCTCATTGGAAAGCGCCGGCTCCCGCAACCAATATGTAGTGTCTCTTCAGGTTTTGCCCTCCAACGTCACCCGCTTGAGCGTGAAGGCCGACTTCGAGAGGGTGGCGCAAGGCGGTCGTGTCTTGGGAGTGGACGCGGAGGAGATCGCGGAGATCGAGCGCCGGCTGATTGCCGAAATCGGAAAAGCCGTCGCCTCGCCGAGCAAATTGTAATGCCTGTTCGTTCGCCGTTATTGGGAATGGCCTCCATTCCACGTCGTGTCAGTCTTGTGGTCCTCGCCCTCGCCATGAACTGGGTCAACCCGAGCCTCTCCCTCGCCGCTCGCGCCCCCAGCCCTCCGCCCGCTGCGGAACTGGCTACCCATCTGACATCGATCGCCAAACTCACCGCCGGCTCGCCGACCATACGCATCCCCGAAGGGACATTTCTGCTGGGCAGCGTCCGGGTAGATGACGATCCCTACGGCATGGGCACGCAGTTCGACGACACGGAACTTCCGCAACATCGCGTGTGGCTGGATGCCTACGAGATCGACCGTGACGAGGTCAGCCTCAGCGAATATCTCGCCTATCTTCAGGCGCGCAAACTCCACCCGTCGAAGGATCTCCAGCACCTCATCTGGCATGTGATTACAGTGCACTCCGTCAGCGACGAGACGCTGGCGCAGTGGCCCGCCTTGTATGTGACCTGGAAGGAAGCCGACGGCCTCTGCCGTGCCCTGGGCAAACGCCTGCCGACGGAGGCCGAATGGGAAAAGGCCGCGCGCGGGCCGGACGGAAATCGTTTCCCCTGGGGCGAAGCACTCCCCGACAGTTCCTTGGCCATGTTCGGGCAACACCATGTGCATGAAATCCCCATCCTCGCGCCGGTGAGCGGCGGGGAGGCGGGCAAGAGTTACTACGGCCTTCATCACATGGCGGGCAACATCGCCGAATGGGTGAACGACTGGTTCGGTTTCGATTATTATGCCTATATGCCGGAGCGCAACCCGCCTGGGCCGACCAGCGGCCGATACAAGAGCCTGCGCGGCGGGTCGTGGAAGAGCAACCCAATCATGTTGAGAACCGCCACCCGCAGCGGCGCGCCAGCCGATCAACGCTCCGCCACCGTGGGCTTTCGCTGCGCCAAGTCTCTACCTGCCTCTACGGCACCGTAATACGCGACACCTCCCGAAAACTTTCTCGTCAAGCACAGGTCGGCCACCGCCAGACATTCCAGCCCGAAAGGCAGATAGCCGGCATATCCGAGCAGCGGCATCTGAAACAGTTCAAACCGCTGCACATACGGCACGGCATATTGCCAATGCGTCAGGCTGTAGAAGTTCCACATTTCCCAGAACCATCCGCAGATCAGCGCCGCAAGCGCCACCGCCCAGAGGGTGCGCCAATCACCGTGCGCCGTCTCGTCGAGGATCGTCGGCTCGTCTCGAATCAACTGCAGCGCGATGATCAGCAGCAGCGGCGCCACCCACACCAATGAGAAAAGAGAATCAGGCCACAGACCGAGCCCGAAAAGTCCACCTGCAGCAACGCACAAGATCACCCATCCCCACTGCCTGCGATTTTTAAAGTCGAGCGTCACAAACTGATCCAATCCCGCCGACAAGCGAGGACACGTCGTCAGCCATTCGGCCGTGCCGAGCACCGCAGGCAGCACCGTCGAGAACGGCAACGTGGCGCGCAGCAGATAGGCTCCGGCGGTCAGTTCTTCCCCGCCGACGTAGTACCAGTTCTGGACAAACCGATTCAGATACTCGAAGGACCACCAGAAAGCGGCGCTGAGCGGAAAGAGCGACAAACAATACCGCGGACGATGCAGCAGCATGCACCGGCCGACGCGTCGGAACGTCAACGCGTTCACGATGACGATATACCCCAACCAGAGGGGAGCGAACGTATGGGCCTGCAGAGGCTGCATCCACTCAAACCGGGTCCAAGCCAGCAACCAGGCCAGGAAGGTCCAGCAGACGGCCAGCCAACCCCACCGAGGAAAACTGCCCGATGGTGAAAGTCGTTCGGGAAGCGGGAAACGTGAGGCGCGTATAGAATCAGCCGTCGCCGATGAACCCTGAGGCGCCGTTCGCACCACGCGCACAATAAACGGCGCAAGCAGGCCGATTATCAGAATCGCGAGGCCGATGAACAGAGACCAGGAAAATACAGCGTGGGTCACGTCCTGGGTGAGCGGCGGGAATTCGAGATAGGGCCGAACAGATCGCCCGTCGAGCAACCGGCCGAGTAAGGGAAGCAGGATGATCGCAGCCAAGACCAATGCAATGGTGATCCAGTGCGGTTCTGGATATCTGGAGGATGCATCATTCTGCGACATTGCCGGAATCATAAAGCGTTAATGACCTTGCGCGACGGGACAAAATGTCCCTCAAGGACAAGATGCGCGGTGACTTGGCACATTCAAGCAAGAACGGTTTAAATCCATACGATGCAAGCACTGAAAAACTGGAGACTCTCACCGCCGACAGTCGGGTGATGTCCAGGCCCGTTGCTTGAAGGTGCTGAACACGGACTTCTCATCTTGTAGAAGAAGGAGGATGACATGATGAAACCTTTCATCCTGATTGCTATTCTCGCTCTGTCCGGAATTGTGGCGCCACTTGTTGACCCGACAGGAAGCTTGGCCGCCTTGTCTTATACCCGTGTAAGGGTCGAAGCGATTGACACAGCCGCCCCGAGTCTGACATTTAAAACGACCGAAGGCGAAGTCTGGACGCTCACAGCTTTTCCCCCTGATATTTTAAAAGGCGTGCAAAAGGGGGACACGTGCAGCCTGGAGATCGATCTAGAAAACCGTATCACCAAAATTGTTAAGATCGATTCCACGTCTCCCTAAATGGCCGGATCGATCGTTTTGTTCCCTGTCCGCCCTTGATTATTTTATGAGGTACCCACCATGACACGTTTATCTCTGACCAGTCCGATGATGTTATTAGGCATGGTGCTGCTGAGCGGCCCCGTCCATGCGCAAATGGACGCACCTTCCATCGAAGAAGGATCAACGGTCACGCTGCAAATGACCATCACCGTGCCTCACGACCACCTCATTATCCCTCCCCATACCAGCGAATATACCCATGGGGCAAAGCAACTGCTACCGGGATTGGAGCAGGCCCTGGTTGGTTTGCACCCGGGTGACAAAAAACGAGTCGAACTTGACGCGGATCATGCCTTCGGACAATACGATGCCGGTAAGAAAACGACTGTCCCGCGCGCTCAGCTGCCGCAAACCGTCGCCCCAGGGGATATTGCCACCAATCAGGAAGGCCGGCCCTTTACGATTGTCTCCCTTTCGCAAGAATCGGCGGTGATTGACTTCAATCATCCGCTCGCCGGGAAACAACTCGTCTTGGATGTTGTCGTGCTCAATGTGAAACCGAAAGCCTAGTAATACACTGCCCGGGCGGGGCAAACCATCATGTGGTACTGCCCCGCCGCCTATCTGCACTTCTCCCTCCCCGCATCGCTGATCCCTTTTACAGTCTGCTATGGCTCATTCCGCCTTCGCTTCTATGTGACGATGTGGTAGGTTGAAGCTCAATCATTGGGAGAAGTCCTTGCGTCTATCTTTCGCAGTCTCGCCTATCGTCTTCACGGTCACGGCGGGCCTCCTGCTGGCACCATCACTTTCGCACAGTCAGGGCGGAGGCGGCCAAGTGACCGTCACGCCAACCGCCGACAAGGTTATTGCCTGGTCGGCTGCAGGCGGCGGTGTCGAAGAATCGTTGCAACCGGGGGAATCCGTCGTCACTTCAGGGGCGCGGGGGCACACAGGATTCGTGCAGACGTCGAATAGACTGTTGGGGTTCTCGGCAGGCTTGCGGCAGTGGCGGGAAGTTCGTCTCGGGGTGGAGGAACGGCTAGGACGCTACCAACTGCAGCCGTTTCTGATTCTCGCCCATACCAATCAACAGGTGCTTGGATTTCAGGAAACACGCGGCCATTGGACCAACATTGCACTTGGTCCGAGCGAGACGGTGTCACAACTGCGCGGGCAAGGTCACGTAGCGGTGGCCATCACCAACGAACGGGCGTTGGGATTCTCAACCTATACCGGCGGCTTCTTCGACATTGCCTGGACGCCGCAGGAACGCGTGTTATCCGTCGACGGCAGTCAGAACGGCATGGTTGTCCGCACCTCATCCCGCACCGTCATCTTCAAATCGCAATCTAACGGATGGACCGAGGTGCGGTAGTAATTGCTATACGCCCCGGCCGCATCTTACATCCGTCCTTCGTCGATCTCGATCACATCGGCCCAAGTCGTTACGGGAGGCAAAGAAGCAACCGGTACGCCCCGCTTCGTGGCAATCGCTTGGATGCGTCCCTCGAATCGCTGCTTCGCCGCGTCATCCTTCGGGCCTCCGGTGAGAATGCCCTTCGACCACTCGGCAATTTCCTGATCGGAATGCTTGCGGCCGCTGGTTCTCACCCAGTTCAATAGGCTCTCATCGCTCTCCCCCTTCAGCACCTGCTGCTCGAAGGCCTTTGGATCGATCTGCAAAAAATCGATCAGATACTTATCGAATCCGACCGTGATGTAATTGTAGTCCTGAATCTTGCCGGCATGCCGCAGGCGAACCTTGTCGATAAACCGCCCGAGATGGGCAATGCCTCCGAGGAGCACTTTAGGGCTGCGGGGATACTGTTGGTCGGTCATTCATCCTCTCCTATTGAATTATAAAACCCATCTCATTTATTCATTGCACAACTGTCAATTTCTTCAACTCTTGGTATGGATTAAAAGCAGGATTCTCAGTCAGATAGCATTTCAGTTTTTCGAACGCTGCCTCCGAGTATCGATGTATCAGCGTCTTACTTGAAGCTCGCACAGATTGATGGAATTGGTCGTTTCCTTTAATCGCAAGAAACTTAATAGTCGCCGAAATGAAGCTCGCATTCTTGCCGAGCCTAGTTCCTATCTCACCTGTGAGAAATGGGTAGTCTTGTTCAACGTCTGTCTTCCTCACAGCAATCGGCAATGAGCTATCAGCCTTGTTTCCTTTGCGCAGGGTAATATCAGCCGTGAAATTCTTCGGGGCTTGAACCGGAACAATTCGAACCATCTCTGCATTCTTAACAAAAGCATTAATCGCCAAGTTAGGCATGATTCTTCGCTTCCTCCGGAATTGAGCTTCGAACTGAGCTGGACTTATGTAGCCCGTCCCATCAAAGCGAATTCCTCGCTCAAGCAACCAGACAAGGTGCTTCTGATCTTCACTCTTCTTGATCTTAGCGACCACTTTCTGGACCTTATCAGCATATGTAGTCAATTCACTAAACGACAGAGAAAGATAATTGCCACTCAATTTTCTTGAGTGTGCAGGAAAAATCTTGCTCACAATCTGTCTGAAGAACTTGCAGCCGAAAAACATCAAATGATGCAAAATCTCTTCTGGCAAATCTGGGAGAACATTGTGAGTCGCACTATGACGAAGCGAAACTATCTGCTGAATACAGTCTTCTTGATTATCATCGAGAAGCTGAAGAGACCTCAGCCGATTGACAGCCACTTCCGCTGATATTGTGTTTCCGGAATTGTCCTGAGTAATGCTTTGCCTCTTCTTAACCAACACCGCTTTTGCTAATAGCTCCCATGCATTCGTCATGAGGATCAACGAAAGCTCGACCTTGTAAGGGCGCTTTACACCATTAAAGGCAGCGATAGCCTCTTCCATGGCTTCTACCGCCTTACCAAGCAGCCTAATGTAAACTCGTTTTTTTCTCATAGATGTAAGAACTCTTGAGCCAATGGGAGGCTACTTGCGCCATGGCCGCGTGTCAACACCCTACGTATCAGACGAAAATAGTCATCAACGAGCCTTCCGCTCTCGAGTTATTGCCAGAGGAGTAATACGACTATCCTTCGCTGCGCGAATCGAACGAGCACAGTTGAGATGCGCAACGCGAGGGATAACGAGCACCACGTTTGCCCACCGCCGGCGAGATGGTGAGCCGGCAGTGTCTTGAGCCCGAGGCATACCGTTTCGGTATGTTGAGGGTTTGAGTGACGCGAGAACGACGCTTGGTGAAAAGCGCGTCTCGGCGCGCAGGGGTGGGTGGGTGAGAAAAGGTCTTTTTCAACGACCTGTTTTCGCCGACTTGTTCGCTTGCAGATACTTATCCATGCCCGCCGCCATCTTGCGCCCTTCGGCGATGGCCCAGACGATGAGGGAGGCGCCGCGTTTGGTGTCGCCGCCGGCGAAGATGCCGTCGAGGTTGGTCATGAAGTTGTCATTGACGGTCACACATCCGCGGGCGTCGTAGTTGACGCCAAGGCTATCGAGGAAGCCGTTGCGTACCGGGCCGGTGAAGCCCATGGCGAGCAAGACCAGATCCGCATCCAGCTCAAAGTCCGTATTCGGCATCGGTACAAATTTACCGCCCTCGAACTTGACCCGATTGGCATGGAGTTTGGTCACATGACCGTTATGACCGGTGAACTTCGTAGTGGACACGCTCCACTGACGATCACAGCCTTCTTCGTGCGCATGCGACGTGCGAAGCTGCATTGGCCAGAGCGGCCAAGGCGTCGAACTGGCTCGTGACGGAGGCGGCTCCGGCAAGACTTCGAACTGATGCGCTTCGCTGCAACCCTGGCGATGCGCGGTTCCGAGACAGTCTGACCCGGTGTCGCCGCCGCCGATGATCACCACCCGCTTACCCTTGGCGGTAATCGGTTCCTCGGAAACGGAGATACCTGCCGTCCGCTTATTCTGCTGCGTGAGGTATTCCATGGCGAAATGGATGCCCTTGAGTTCACGTCCCGGTACCGGCAGATCGCGCGCCATTTCCGCGCCCATGGTCAACCCGACCGCATCGAACTCCTGGCGCAGATGTTCGCCGGTGATGTCTTTCCCCACGGTCACGCCGGTTTTGAACTCCACACCTTCGGCCTTCATCTGCTCCAGCCGCCGGTCGATGACCCACTTTTCCATCTTGAAATCAGGAATGCCATACCGCAACAAGCCGCCGATACGATCGGCCTTCTCGAACACGGTGACGCTATGACCGGCGCGCGCTAACTGCTGCGCGGCAGCCAAACCGGCCGGACCGGACCCGATGATGGCGACTGTCTTCCCGGTCTTTCTCACCGGCAAGGCAGGCTCGACCAGGCCTTCGTTGAAGCCGCGATCGATAATGTTCCATTCGAGCACGCGGATCGAAACCGGGTCGCTGTTGATGCCCAGCACGCAGGCCCCTTCGCAGGGCGCGGGACAGAGTCGGCCGGTGAATTCCGGGAAATTGTTCGTGGTGTGCAGGGCCTTGAGCGCATCTTTCCAGCGCCCGCGGTAGACGAGGTCGTTCCACTCAGGAATCAGATTCACGACGGGACAGCCGGTATTGCCCTGGCAAAAGGGCACACCGCAGTCCATGCAGCGCGCACCTTGAACTTTGAGCTTCTCCTCCGGGATGGGCTCATACATTTCTTTCCAATCGAGCACGCGCAACTCGACCGGCTTGCGCTTCGGTCCCTCACGCGCGTATTTCAGGAAGCCCTTTGGATCACCCATCGCTAATTCGTCTCTCGTCCTTCGTAGTCCGGCTATCGATCTGGATTGCTCGCACCTGTGCGTCACGAGACGCGCGCCATCTATTTTTGAACTTTGGCTGCGGCGGCCTTCCGCTCGGCCAGCACACGCTTGTAATCGATCGGCATCACCTTCACGAATTTTGGCAGGATCGCTTCCCAGCCATCCAGAATACGCTTGGCATTCCGGCTACCGGTATAAAGAAAGTGCGAGGTGATCATCTCGTGCAAGAGCCGCTTGTCTTCATCGGTGGTGACCGGTTCGAGCTCCACCATACCCAGATTGCAGCGCGATTGGAATTTATCCAACTCGTTCAACACGAAGGCCACCCCGCCTGACATACCGGCCGCGAAATTCCTACCGGTGCGCCCTAATACCGTCACGACCCCGCCGGTCATGTATTCGCAACCGTGGTCGCCGGTTCCTTCGACGACAGCGCGCACGCCGCTGTTCCGCACCGCAAACCGTTCGCCGGCCATGCCGTAAAAATAGGCTTCGCCTTGCGTGCCGCCATACAGCGACGTATTGCCGACGAGAATGGTTTCTTCCGGTGTGTAAATCGCATTCTTTGGCGGGAAGACGATGATCTTGCCGCCCGACAGGCCTTTGCCGATATAGTCGTTCGATTCACCTTCAAGAATCAGCGTGATACCGCGTGAGAGAAACGCTCCGAACGATTGGCCGGCCGATCCGTTGAACTTGATCGTGATCGTGTCGGCAGGCAAGCCATCCTGACCGTACTTCTTCGACACCTGGCTCGACAACATGGTGCCCACCGTCCGGTTCAAATTCCTGATCGGCAGTTCGAGCGAGACCTTTTGTCCACGATCGATCGCTGGTTTGCATTGCTCGATGAGCTTCCGGTCCAAAATCTCGGCGATGCCGTGATCCTGCTTCTGCACGCAATACCGCGGCACCTCAGGGCCGACCTCAGGCATCTTGAGCAGCGGCGCGAGATCCAGCCCCTTGGCCTTCCAATGTTCGACAGCCTTGTGAATCTTGAGCTTGTCCACGCGCCCGACCATTTCATTAATGGTACGGAATCCCAACTTCGCCATGATCTGCCGCAACTCTTCAGCGATGAAGAAGAAGAAATTGACGACATGTTCCGGCTGACCCGTAAACTTTTTGCGCAACACAGGATCCTGGGTCGCAATGCCGACGGGACAGGTATTGAGGTGGCACTTCCGCATCATGATGCAGCCTTCGATGATGAGCGGAGCCGTGGCAAACCCGTATTCTTCCGCCCCCAACAGCGCCGCAATGGCCACATCGCGCCCGGTCTTCATCTGGCCGTCTGTCTCCACACGGATCCGGCCGCGCAAATCGTTGAGCACCAGCGTTTGATGCGTTTCCGCCAATCCCAACTCCCAAGGCACACCGGCATATTTAATGGATGAGAGCGGAGAGGCTCCGGTCCCGCCTGAATCGCCGCTGATGAGCACCTTGTCTGCATGGGCCTTGGCGACACCGGCTGCAACCGTGCCCACACCGACTTCGGAGACCAGTTTGACTGAGACGGCCGCATCGGCATTGGCATTCTTCAAGTCGAAGATGAGCTGTGCCAGGTCTTCGATGGAATAGATGTCATGGTGCGGCGGCGGTGAAATGAGCTGCACGCCCGGCGTGGAATAGCGCAGCCGCGCGATGTTCTCATCGACCTTGTGGCCCGGCAACTGACCGCCTTCGCCCGGCTTGGCACCTTGCGCCATCTTGATCTGCAGTTCTTTAGCCTTCACCAGATAATGGCTGGTCACGCCAAACCGCGCCGACGCCACCTGCTTGATGTAGCTGTTGCGCGAATCCCCGTTGGGAAGCGGTGCGAATCGTTCCGGATCTTCGCCTCCCTCGCCCGTGTTGCTCTTGGCGCCCAGCCGGTTCATCGCGATGGCCAACGTCTCATGCGCTTCCTTACTGATCGAGCCGAACGACATGGCTCCGGTGGTAAAGCGCTTCACGATGTCCTTGGCCGGCTCCACTTCGTCCAGCGCAATCGGCTCAGGGAGAAACTTAAACTCCAGCAGACCGCGCAGGTTCGAGCGACGTCTGCTTTCGTCGTTCACCAATTGGGAGAACTCGGCAAAGGTCTTGGGATCGTTGTTCTTCGTCGCGTGCTGTAACTTATAGATGGTGTCCGGATTCCAGTTGTGGTGCTCCCCCTGGATGCGATAATGAATCTCCCCGCCGAAATCCAGCTGGCGAATCGGGGCCGGCTCATAGGCCACCCGGTGGCGGCGCAGGGTCTCTTCCCCGATCTCGCGAACGCCGATGCCTTCGATCCGCGACGGCGTGCCGGTGAAGTATTGATCGATCAATTCATGATTGAGCCCGATCGCTTCGAAAATCTGCGCGCCGCAGTAGGACTGAACAGTGGAGATGCCCATCTTCGAAAAAATCTTCAGCAAGCCTTTGTTAATGGCTTTGATGAACTTGCCTTCGGCGGTCGCGGCGTCCAATCCTTCCGGGAAGTATCCGTCTCGCTCCAGATCCACCAGCGATTCGAAGACCAGATAGGGATTCACCGTCCCGGCTCCGAACCCGATCAAGCAGGCGAAATGGTGCACGTCGCGCGGCTCGCCGGTTTCCACCGTCAGGCCCACTTCGGTTCTCGTGCATTCGCGCACCAGATGGTGATGGACCGCCGCCACACCGAGCAGACTCGGGATCGGGGCATAGTTTTCATTCACTCCCCGGTCGCTGAGGATGAGGAACTTGTAGCCTTCGCGAATGGCCTGCGACGCCTGCCGACAGAGATCGTCCACCGCCGCGCCCAACCCTTCGGGACCTTCGGCCACGCGGAACAACATCTTCAAGGTCTTACTCTTGAAATGCGGATCGGCGATTTCTCGGATCTTGTGTAAATCGGCATTGGTCAAAATCGGCTGCTTCACCCGGATGCGGCGGGCAGATTCCGGATGCTCATCCATCAGATTGGGCTTGGGGCCGATGCTGGTGGTGAGCGACATGACGAGTTCTTCGCGGATCGGATCGATCGGCGGATTCGTCACCTGCGCAAACAGTTGCTTGAAGTATTTGAAGAGCAGTTGCGGCCGCTCGGACAACACCGCAAGCGGCGTATCGGTGCCCATGGACGAGATGGCTTCCTGTCCCTCTACCACCATGGGGGTGATGACCATCTTCAGTTCTTCGATGGTATAGCCGAAGGCCTGCTGGCGCTGCCGGATCGTGGGATGATCGGGCTGCGGCACATTGATCGGGTCGGGCAACTCATCTAAGGAAATACGATGCTCGGTCACCCAGGACCGGTACGGCTTGCGGCGAACGATATCGGCTTTGACTTCCTCGTCGTCGATGATGCGGCCCTGCTCGGTATCCACCAGGAACATGCGTCCCGGCATCAGGCGGCCCTTCTGGCGAATACGCTGCGGGTCCATCGGCAACACACCGGCTTCCGACGCCAGCACGACCAACCCGTCGGTCGTCACCTGGTAACGGCAGGGGCGAAGCCCGTTCCGGTCTAGCGTGGCGCCGATCAATTTGCCGTCGGTGAAACAGACGGCCGCGGGGCCATCCCAGGGTTCCTGCATGGCGGCGTGGTACTCGTAGAATCCACGGCGATCCAGGTCCATCTGCGGATTGGCGACCCAGGGTTCGGGAATCAGCATCATCATCGCATGCGGCAACGACCGCCCGCCGAGGACCAGGAATTCCAAGGCGTTGTCCAGGCTGGCCGAATCGCTCTGATTTTCATAGACGATCGGGAACAGCTTCTTCATATCGTCGCCGAACAGTTCGGAGTTCAGCCGTCCCTGCCGCGCGCGCATCCAGTTCACATTGCCCTTGAGGGTGTTGATTTCACCGTTGTGGCAAATGTAGCGATAGGGATGGGCCAGGGGCCAGGTGGGGAACGTGTTGGTGCTGAACCGCGAATGGACGAGTGCCATGGCGCTCGTCAGGCTGCTATCGGTCAGATCCTGGTAATACTGCGGGATCTGGTGCGGGAGCAGAAGCCCCTTGAAGACGATGGTGCTGCTGGACAGGCTCGGGATGTAAAAATACTCCCGCCCCTCGATAGCGGATTCGCGCACGGCGCGCTCCACGCACTTCCGGATGACATACAACCGCCGCTCGAATTCATCGTCCATGAAGATCCCGCGGGCAATGAACACCTGCCGCATAAAAGGCTCGGTGCTGCGGGCCACAGGTCCGATGGCGTCGCTCTTCACCGGCACATCGCGCCAGCCGAGCAATTTGGCGCCCGCGTCCTTGATCACGCGCGTAAACACGGTTTCGCACTGCGCGCGGGCATCGGCATCGGGCGGCAGGAATACCATCCCTACGCCATACTCTCCTGCGCCAGGCAGCTTGATCCCGCTGTCTTTCGCGGCACGCTTGAAGAACTCGTGTGGTACTTGAAGAAGGATGCCCGCGCCGTCTCCGGTGCAGGGATCGCAACCCTGCGCGCCGCGATGGGTCAGGCTTTCTAAAACCTGAAGTCCCTGTTGCACGATCTGGTGCGAGCGCTGGCCCTTGATATCGACGACAAATCCGACTCCGCACGAGTCTTTCTCATGCTGCGGATCATAGAGCCCTTGTTTGGGAGGAAGCCCTGGTACATTCATGGCACGTATTCTCGTCTAGAGGCAGGCAATAAACCGGGGAACAGACGCCCCTCTCGGGGACGTTGAAGCTGTCGCGCGACCACGGTGACTGCTACCATTCAGTTGGGGAAATCAGCGAGAGGTCACCTTACTGGATGGGCCGTGAAACTGTCAAGAGAACGGCGACGCAAACTGAACCACACACCGTTCGACCAGTGCTTGACTTAGTGGAGTTTCCTGCCCTACTATCCGCCCCATGTCGAACGGACCGATCACCCTCACGCTCCACAGCATGGCCGATGTCTGGGACGTGTACCGTGAAGAACTCGAGGGGGTCGAAGAACAGATCCGAAAAAATCTCGATTCGAGCGTCGAGCTCGTCAATACAGTCGCCGCCCATATCCTGAACAGCGGCGGCAAACGCGTCCGCCCCCTCTTCGTCCTCCTCAGCGCGCATCTCTGCGGATACGCCGGCCAGGATCATCAAGCCCTCGGCAGTCTCGTTGAATTTATTCACACCGCTACCCTGCTGCACGACGACGTCGTCGACGACGCCGACCTGCGCCGGGGCCGCCGTACCGCGAGCAAGGTCTGGGGCAACCAAATCAGTATTCTGGTGGGTGATTACCTGTATTCACGGGCTATCTGCCAGATCGTCGACTTCCGCAACCAAGGCATCAACGAGGCCCTGTCGGAAGCCTGCCGGAAGATGGCTGAAGGCGAGGTGCTCCAACTGTATTACAACGGCAATCCACTCATGCCGGAACCGGAGTATCTCCGCATCATCGAGCATAAAACCGCCGGGTTGATTGCGGCCTCTTGCAAGATCGGCGCAATTGTCGGCGGGGCCACGGAAGAGTTACAGGAGGCGCTGTTCCGCTTCGGACAGCGGCTGGGCATTGCGTTCCAACTGGCGGATGACACACTGGACTACACTGCCAACGGCGAACATCTGGGCAAAACACTGGGGCAGGACCTTCGGCAAGGCAAAGCGACACTGCCGCTGTTGCATCTCTTGCAACACTGCTCGGAACCAGACCGGCAGTTGATCAAAGATCGCATGGAAACCAGGACCTTGACCGATGAGGAACTGCGCCGCATCGTCGCCTTGATGCAGGAGTATGGGTCCATCGCCTACGCCATGGAACGGGCGCACGCGTTTGTCGCCGCGGCGAAACGCGATCTCGACCTGTTCCGCGATAACACCGCCAAGCGCGCCCTGTCCATCGCCGCCGACTATATGGTGACTCGCGACCGCTGAGTTGCCGCCGTCCGGCTTCACAACGCCCACGCTCTGTTCACCGTGCGCATGCGTTCAGCGACGATCCAAATCGCCGCCGGATGAACCCATAAAGATATGGTAACACCCGACCACCACCACGGCCGTATGACGCTCGACAACGCACGACCTCAAACAGCAACCGCCGCGGACTGTTCGGAAAAGCCGTTCGCTCCGCAGGCAACGGCCTTTCCCGACAGCCCGCAAGTCACCCCGCACCCATTAGCGCAAAAAGGATAGAACCGCATGGCACATATCATCCCCTTTCACGGCACCCTGTATAATCCCGCGACGGTCGGCGACGTCCGGAAGGTGGTCGCACCGCCCTACGACATCATCGACCGCAACCTGCAAAAGACCTTGCACGATCGCCACCCGAACAACGTCATCCGCCTGGAACTCGGCTATGAACAGCCGGACGACACCCCTGCGAATAATAAATACACTCGTGCCGCAGCAGCCCTCCACGACTGGTTGAAGAGCGGGGCCCTTCGCAAGGATTCCCAGCCGGCTGTGTACTATCACACCATCGAATACCGGCCGCCCTATTCCGCGCCCGGTACCCAGACCAAGGTGTTTAAAGGGTTCCTGTCCACCGTGGAACTCGAAGAATTCGGATCGGGCAAGATCTACCCGCACGAGAATACCCGCGCAGCGGCAAAAACCGACCGGCTCAATCTTCTCGAAGCTTGCCGCGCCAACTTCAGCGCAATCATTTCCCTGTATTCGGATCCGCAGAACGAGGTGCTCACCTTGCTCGAACAAGCGATCGCGGCGGATAAACCGCGCATCGATTTCCAGGATGACGAGGGCTTTCGCCAGCAGTTGTGGAGCGTCACCGATGCCACCGTCCTCGCGAAGGTCGTCCAGATCATGAACACGAAACAATTGTTCATCGCCGACGGGCACCACCGCTACGAAACGGCCCTCAACTACCGGCGCGCGAGACGGCAGCAGGCCGGAGCTGTCACCTCACCGCAACCCTACGACAATGTGCTGATGCTGTTCGCGAGCCTTGAGGACAAGGGCCTGACCGTGCTGCCGACCCATCGCGTCCTGACGACACCGGTTCCGGCGCCGAAAGATCTGCTGGGAAAGTTCGAGTCTGTGTTCGAGGTCACCGCGCTCCCCTTCCAAGCAGGCAATGAAACGCAGGTGCGCGCACAGTTCATCGAGAGACTGCGCAGCCAAGGCCAGACGGTGCCGATGTTCGGACTGGCCCTGAAGAACGATTCGCACTACTACTTATTGACCTTGCGACCGTCCCATCGCCCCACCGCCGCCGCGTCCCCGCGTGATCGCCTCGACGTGTCGCTGCTGCAGCAGCATGTCATTTCCACGCTCTGCCCGACCCAGCAGGAGCAGGAAGCCATGTTGTACTCGAAAGATGATCACGAAGCCTTGAACTGGATCCGCCAGGGAACCGGCACGGCCGCCCTCTTGCTCAACCCGACTAAAGTGGCCGAAGTCAAAGCCGTCGCCTCGGCTGGCGAGCGGATGCCTCACAAGTCGACGTACTTCTTCCCCAAGCCGCTCACCGGCCTGGTCATGAATGCGATGGAAGGCTAGGAGCAAACGCAGGGCGCCATGAAGGCCAAAGTACTCATAGTCGATGACGATCAAGACATCGTGACGATGTTGCAAGATCGCCTTGACGCCGGCGGATACAAAACTCTGACCGCCGGCGACGGCCAACGCGGGCTCGAACTCATCGAGCAGGAATCCCCTAACCTGGTTCTGCTGGATCTCTACCTACCGCGCCTCAAGGGCATGGACGTGCTCAAGCGCATGGCCCAGAACAAGCAATGCGAAGATATTCCGGTGATCGTCATGACCGCTGCCGGCACCATCCCCGATGCCGTGGAAGCCATGCGCCATGGCGCATACGACTTCCTCACCAAACCGCTGGAGAAAGATCATCTTCTCATCGTCATTCAAAAGGCGCTGGAGCGGGATTCGTTGAAGCGGCAGGTCGCCGCCCTCAAGTCTGACGTGCAAAACCGCTATGCGTCCATCGTCGGGGAGAGCCAGAAGATCAAGGGCATCATTGAATCGGCCCAGCGTGCCGCCAAATCAGACGCGAGCATTCTCCTGCTGGGAGAAAGCGGTACTGGCAAGGAACTCTTCGCACGCTCCATCCACCAATGGAGCCCGCGACAGAGCATGCCGATGGTGGTCATCAATTGCGTGGCTCTCACGGAAACGCTACTCGAAAACGAACTCTTCGGCCATGAACGAGGCGCCTTCACGGGCGCGGACCGGCTTCAGAAGGGCAAGCTCGAAATGGCGGAGGGAGGAACGGTCTTTCTCGACGAGATCGGAGACATGCCCCTGCCGTTGCAGGCCAAGCTCCTGCGCGTCCTGCAAGATAAGGAGTTTCAACGCGTCGGCGGGACACGCTCGGTGTCCGTCAATATTCGTTTCGTGGCGGCCACCAACAAAGACCTCCGGCAATCCGTGAAAGCCGGGCAGTTCCGGGAAGATCTCTTCTTTCGCCTCAACGTCGTCAGCTTTACGCTTCCCCCCTTACGGGAACGGAGCGAAGACATCGTGCAACTCGCAGAATTTTTCCTCAAGCGACATGCCTACGAAGCGAAGCGACCGGGCGTGACCCTCAGTCCGGCGGCCAGGGCTGCGCTGACTCACTATTCCTGGCCCGGCAACATCCGCGAACTCGACAACGTGCTTTCACGCGCAGTGGTGCTCAGCCCGAGCGACGTAATCGAGCCGGAATTTCTGGCCTTGTCTCCCGACGATGCCGCAGGCAAAGGAGGGGCGGATCATGCGCTCCCCTATATGAATCTCACCTACCATGAATCCATGGAAGCGCACAGCGCCTATATTATCGATCGGGCATTGGAAAAAGCGGCGGGTAATCAGACGAAGGCAGCGGAGTTTCTAGACCTGCAGCGAACCTATCTGGCGCGGTTGATCAAGCAGCGGAAACCCACCGCCGCCGAGTAACCAGCCGGAGGCTGAAAAAGCCAGCCAGCTTCGTTCTCGCGAGACACTGCCGCCTCACCGCCTCGGCGGCGTTCACAAACGTGACGCGCTTTATTCAGCGCGTCGTGAACCTCCGAGGCTCAACGTACCGCAAGGGTACGCCTCGCCTCCTCGCATTGCTGCGGCCTTGCTGGACGAACTTTTTGAGCCTCCGGTTACATTTACGAACCGACCTGTCGAGCGGACAAACTGAGCAACCCCGCGGCTGCATCTCGCCCCACTTGCGCATACCGCTCCGGCGTTCCCACATCGCTCCAAAATCCGTCAAAATCGTAGCCCACAATCCGCTCTCCTTCCTGAAGGCCCTGCACATAGGCATCGATGATCGAACATTCCTTGCCGGGCGGGAGATACCGCAAAAGACGCGGGTGGAGAATGTGGATGCCCGCAAACATGCGTGCCGACGTCGCAGTCGGTTCGGAGAGACCGCGTCCTGTGATACGGACGACCTCGGCACGATCCGTCACCTCGACCAAGCCCCATCGGGCCGCCTCGGGATCCTTTCGCAACACCAGCGTTGCCGCTGCCTGCCGCTCGCGGTGAAACGTCATCAAGGCTCCGAGGTCCAATTCGAACAGCGTGTCGCCGTTGAGAATCAGCACCGGTTCACCGTTGAAATGCGCTTCCGCCTGCTTGATCCCGCCGCCGGTGCCGAGAATGACCGGTTCGTGCGAATAGAGGATTCGCATCCCGAGCGCGCTGCCGTCCCCCAGCGCTTGCGAGATCATCGTGCCGAGATGATGGAGGTTGATGATGACGTCACGAATGCCGTGCCGCCTCAGGAGCAGCAGGTTCCAGACGATCATCGGCGTGCCGGCGACCGGAAGAAGCGGTTTCGGTGTGGTATCGGTCAGAGGCCTCAGCCGGGTGCCGAGGCCTGCTGCAAGGATCATCGCCTTCATAACGAGTGGTGAGTTGTACGTGTTGGGTTATGAGTCAGTCTGGCGCTAGTGCAATTCGGCCACGTATGGAGCGAGATGCTGCCGCAACGGGGCCAGTTCGGGGTATTTTGCGAGGTTGCGTTTAACATAGCCCAGCACGCGAGGAATATCGGCAAGAAATTTCGGGTTGTGCTTCACCTGATCGATATAGACAAACCTGCCGGCGGCTTTGAGGTTCCGCTGGATACTGGTGAAGTCGAACAGGCGGCGAAACGCCGTACGATCCGCGACCTTCGCTCCCAGGCCGGCAAGGCCATTGAGAAAATGCTCGACCAGCCTGTCCACGACCGCGTCATCCAATTCGATATAGGCATCCTTCAACAGTGACGCCAAATCATATGTCGCCGGCCCCATCAGCGCATCCTGAAAATCGATGATACCCATGCGAGATCCATCGACCATGAGGTTACGCGAATGGTAATCACGATGGACGAATACCTGCGGCTGTCCCGCCAGCAATTCGGCGATACGTTGAAACGCGGCCCGCACAGCCGCCTTATCCCTCGGCTTCATGGGCTGTCCCACACGCGCCGTGATCCCGTATTCCAGGAAGTGGTCGAATTCCCACATCAACAGCGGCACATCGAAGCGCCGGTGAAACGCGATACATCCCGGCGCAGGCGGTGTGGTGCCCTTCACCTGCAGCAGGACTAGTTGATCGATCGCCTGACGATATAAGGCTTCAAGCCTCGCCGCATCTGCATGGCGACAGGCCTCCGCCAGCGTCAGATCCCCGAAATCTTCCAGATACAGCAATCCGGCTTCGCGATCGAAATAGTGCAATGTTGGAACGGTGACGCCCGTCCGTTGCAAATGGGTCAGCACATTGGTGAACGGTAACTCTGCAATGTGCGCAGACACGCCACTCACGGCTTCTTCTGATTTCTTGAACCCTTCCGGGTCGGCGAGTTGCATGAGAATCAACGCGGACGGCGTGCCCTTCAGGGCGATTCGGAAATATCGGCGATTGGACGCATCACCGGCCAGCGGGCTGAGTCCCGCCATGTCGCCGCGAAATGGCAATTGGGTCGCAATGGTCCGAGTAATACGTACGGGGTCGGGAGGGGCAAGCGGTGCCGCAGGCGCGGCTGGATTTGTTGTGCTCATACGATCGGCATTATAGCCAAACCATTCCGAACTGCCAGTAGAAACTCACCTGCTGCATCTCCCCCTCAATCCTCACGCATCCATCGCCATGGTGATGGCTTGTCAACGTCCATCACAAGCCGGTATCCTCAACCTCTCGCCAAGGAGGCCCCATGCAATACGTTCACCTCGGCCGCTCCGGTTTGCGCGTCAGCCGTCTCTGCCTCGGCACGATGAACTTCGGCCCGCAGACTTCGGAAACGGACAGTGTTCACATCATGGATCGCGCGCTCGAGTTGGGCATCAATTTTTTCGACAGCGCCAACGTGTATGGCTGGAAGGTCGGTGAAGGCGTAACGGAGCAGATCGTCGGCCGCTGGCTAGCCCAGAACGGTGGACGGCGTGAGAAAGTCGTGCTGGCCAGCAAGGTCTATGGACGCATGGGCGACTGGCCCAATGAATCACGACTCTCGGCACGACACATCAAACAAGCGTGCGAAGGCAGTCTGCGGCGGCTTCAGACGGATCACATCGATCTCTACCAGATGCACCACATCGATCGTGACTGTCCCTGGGAAGAAATCTGGCAAGCCATGGAGCAATTGTGCCGGGAAGGCAAGGTGCTCTACATCGGCAGCAGCAATTTCGCCGGCTGGCACATCGCCCAGGCGCAAGAGCTGGCGAAGTCGCGCCATTTTCTCGGACTCATCTCAGAGCAAAGCCTGTACAATCTGCTTGAGCGTACAGTGGAACTCGAAGTCATTCCAGCCTGCCAGGCGTACGGCATCGGCATCATTCCGTGGAGTCCCCTCGCGCGGGGATTGCTGGGTGGCGCCCTGAGCCCAAGCACGAGCGGTCGCCGAGCGGAAGAAGACGTCCGCAAGGACATCGACCGTCATCGTCAAAAATTAGAAGCGTATGAGCAGTTTTGCCGAACGCTGAACATCGCGCCGGCCGCCGTCGCCCTTGCCTGGCTGCTACATCAACCAGCGGTGACGGCACCCATTATCGGTCCGCGCACGATGGAACAACTGACCTCCGCAATGCAGAGCCTGGAACTCACGTTGACGACGGATCAACTGAAGACGCTGGACGCGATCTTCCCCGGCCCCGGAGGCGCAGCGCCGGAAGCTTATGCCTGGTAAGGATCGAACACCGACTGTACGCTCGCGGCAAATATTTCCTCTACAGCATAGCTCCTAGGCCCTCGTCTTCGTCTAGTTTCAGCCGCCTTCCCTCTTCGATGGGCAACCGAAACAGCCCAGGAATTGAATTTTCCACGCCTCCGCGCAACAGATCCCTTATCGACAACGCCGCTCCATCGACTGGCTCCGAAACGTTTCCCGCAGGCATCCTATTTGCGTACCCTCAGACCCGTACCACTCGCCTCACTCACGGCCAGGAGGACGTCCATGGCAGCAACAAACCTCCACGCAAGCCCGGGCACAAGAACCGCCTCAGCTCGTAAGATCAAGCCCACCAGCCTGACCTGTTTAAGCTGTCAAGGACACCTTGTCGCTGACCTGTATATTGACACCGTCGACGCCGGAGGCCACGTTTGGATTCGTGCGTTACGTTGCGTTCGATGCGGGAGCCTCGAAGGAACTGGACGAGCAGAGTGCAGATCGCACTCAGCAACAGGAATCAGCAGCTGGACAAGACAGGGAAATCCGCCGAAGGGAATAGACGATGAAATGATCGTCTTAGGAACCTAATTGTGGCACAGCTGGCGGCACCGCGCGCCGTTCCAACAAACGCCAGCTCCATGCCCCCACGGTACCACCGACTGTATCGGCCACGATATCCAACACATCCGCCTCGCGAAACGGCACAAACAGCTGATGCGTCTCATCACTCACGCCATAGAGCGCTGACCCCGCCACCGCGGCCCAGACCACATGTTGCGCCATCCATCCACTCGACGCATGACGGAAGGCGCGGTAAAGCAAGGCCCCCAGCAGCGCATATTCACTGAGATGAAGCACTTTATCGGAAATATCCTTCAGCAATGACGATATCGCTTCCGGCGGGCTCGAGAGAGATGAGCCGAAGAATATGATACCGGCATAGAGTCCCACCGGTCCCCAGTAACGGAGAATCGAGAGGGGCGTGACAACCGGCCCTGTTCGCATCACAGCCGAAACCATTTGATCAGATGCCATCTTCCCCCGCTTCCTCGCCGCACATGCCCAATGATTGCGAATCCACAAGAACGGCCCCGCAGCAAACGCCGCTTGGTCCAATATCAATCCCGCGCTTTCGTTGCAACCCTCATACCCCTATGACATACTGCCCGGGAGCCTGCAAGAAACTTCCCGATGAAAACCATACAGCTCTGTTTTCTCTGGCATATGCACCAGCCGTATTACACGGACCCGCTCACCGGGTCCGCCAGTATGCCCTGGGTCCGCTTGCACGCCACGAAGGCCTACTACGACATGGCCTTCCTGCTCGATCGATTCCCTCAGGCACACTCGACCTTCAACTTCACCCCGTCCCTGCTGCTGCAACTCGAAGAATTTTCCGCCGGTCGCGTCCGCGACCTGTTTCTTGAACACGCGCAACGTCCGGCCGCCGATCTCACACCGACGGAAAAAGCGTTCATCATCCGCCACTTTTTTTCGGCCAACTGGGCCACGATGGTGCGGCCGTTTCCCCGTTACCAGGAACTGCTGGTCAAACGCGGCCTCGATGTCCAGGGGCAGGATTTGGACCGGTTGGCAAAGCAGTTTTCGACGCAGGCATTCCTCGACTTGCAAGTCTGGCACAACCTGGCCTGGTTCGGATACGGCAGCCTGCAACAATTCCCGCGTCTGGGGGAACTGCGCGCAAAAAATCGAGGCTTTACGGAAGAGGACAAACAGGAAGTGCTGGCTCTGCAGCAAACCGCGATCCGACACATCGTCCCGATGTATAAGGCGCTTCAGGATCGCGGACAGATCGAACTCACCACTACGCCGTTTTTTCACCCGATCCTTCCCCTCGTTATCGATTCGGAGTTCACGCGTCGCGCCAGACCGGACCTCCCGCTTCCGGCCCGGTTCCATGCTCCCGCCGATGCCGACGCGCAAGTCAGGCGAGCGATCGACTACCACACCCGCACATTCGGCCATGCACCGGCCGGGCTCTGGCCATCTGAAGGGTCGGTTTGTCCGGAATTGTTACCGATACTGGGAAAAGCCGGGATCCGCTGGCTGGCGACGGACGAAGGCATTCTCTACCGTTCGCTGCAGATGGCCGGCCAAGCTTGGAACCGCCATCACCATCTTTATCAGCCCTACGCAGTCGGCACGGACACCCACCCGCTCTCCATGCTGTTCCGCGACCGGGATATCTCCGACGCGTTCGGCTTCGTCTACCATAAAACCACCCCGGAATCCGCAGCCGACGATGTCCTCCGCAGAATCCGCAGCCTCGCCTACGACATCCCGCTGGAGAAGGGCATCATCGCGGTGATCCTCGACGGGGAAAACCCCTGGGAGCATTACCATGACGGCGGCGAACGATTTCTCTCCCTGCTCTTTCGCGCGTTCGAACAGGACGGGCTCCATCTCGGCCACGGTATTCACGTGCGCCTGGATACCGTCAGTCAGGCCATGGAAACGAGCCCGCCGACCCAACGCCTCGATCAGCTCCACTCCGGGTCCTGGATCAACCAGGACTTCAAGATCTGGATCGGCCACCAGGAAGACAATCGCGGCTGGGATCTCCTGCAACATACACGGGCGCGCCTCGTGGAATTGACGCCCTCGCTGCCCCCTGAGCGGGCACGTGCGGCCTGGGACGAACTGTATGCCGCCGAAGGCAGCGACTGGTTCTGGTGGTATGGCGACGATTTCGACACCGACTACAAACAGGAATTCGATCGTCTGTTCCGCACCCACCTGCGCAATGTCTGGACCTATGCGGGCGTCACACCGCCGGAGATCCTGAACCAACCCCTGGTCGAAGCGCGCACGCCGCAAGGTCTGGATCTGGTCCAATTGCCGCTGGCCCGGATTACCCCGACCTTGGACGGCCTCGCCTCGAACTTTTTCGAATGGCGCGGCGCCGGCACCATCAATCCGACACCGCCGTTGGGGGCCATGTGGAAATCCGAAGGACTGTTCACCGCAATTTCCTTCGGATTCGACCGCCAGCATCTGTACCTCCGCCTCGATTTCGATGAGCAATCCAAAACCAGGCAGGAGCAATGCACCGCGGATCTGTACATCGGTTCGGGTATTCAACAATATCGGTTGTCGTTCGCGCTGACACCGGGCGGAGTCGAGACGTTCCTCCTCGCCCGAGCCGATGAGTCCGGCTCCTATCGGGAGATGGGCTCATACAACACGATCTGCCGGCGAAAGATTCTGGAGTTGGGGATTCCGTTCAAAGACCTGGAGATTGATGTCGGCACAGAGTTGCGGTTGACGCTCACCGTGTCGGAACACGGGATGGAAATCGCGCGGTATCCCCATCACAGCCCGGCTGCCTTCAATCGACCGGGAGACGACTTTGAAGCCACGATGTGGCGGGTGTAGACAGAGACACCCTGTCACTAATTCGAACGCGAGGAGACGAGATGCCTGAGTTACGCAGAGACCCGATCGTCGGCCGCTGGGTGATTATTTCAACCGAGCGGAGCGGACGCCCCCAGGACGTGCATATGCCCTCTGCGCCGCTGCCTTCTGCATCGATGTGTCCGTTCTGTCCGGGACAAGAACGGCTGACGCCGCGGGAGATCCTCGCCTATCGGCCTCACGCCTCCGAGCCGGACAGCCCAAATTGGACTGTCCGGGTCATCCCCAATAAATTCCCTGCCCTGCACGTGGAGGGAGACATGGGCCGGGAAGGCCTCGGCCTGTATGACCGCATGAACGGAATCGGCGCCCATGAGGTCATCATTGAAACCCCCACTCACAAAGAAAGCCTCGGCGACCTGCCCGCAAAACGGGTAGAGGACGTGCTCTGGGCCTACCGCGACCGGATTCTCGATCTGAAGAAAGACCTCCGGCTTCGTTACATCCTGATTTTCAAAAACCATGGCGCCGCTGCAGGGGCCACGTTGGAACACAGCCATTCTCAGCTGATCGCCTTGCCGGTCGTCCCGACCAGCGTGCTCGAAGAAATCGATGGCTGCAAACAGCACTTCCAACAAAAAGAGCGATGCATTTACTGCGATATCCTCCGTCAGGAGTCCTCGGAAGGGACCCGGGTCGTCTTAGAGAATCCGGAATTTCTGTGCCTCACGCCCTATGCACCGAGATTTCCTTTTGAAATGTGGATTCTCCCCAAGCGCCATGCCGGGTATTTCGAGGAGTGCCAACGAACCCAGTTTGAGTTTCTGGCCCCGATGCTCGGCGAAGCGCTCCGGCGGATGGACGCGGTGCTGGCTAGTCCAGCCTACAACTTCATTCTCCACAGCTCGCCGCTGCATGAAAAGACCGGTGACTTCTACCACTGGCACATCGAGATCATTCCAAAACTCACGCAGGTGGCGGGATTTGAATGGGGCACGGGATTCTATATCAACCCGGTGTCACCGGAAGAAGCCGCCAGATGTCTCCGGGACGCCGTACTGTAATTGAGGCCGGCAGCATCGATACGGCGGCTTCTCGCGACGCGCGTCATGGAGGACCGTTCGCCTACCTTTCCCCGCCTTCGTGCACACCTCGCATGAGACGGGCGAGTTGTGCTGTCATCAGCATTGGCCTGGGGATCATGCTCGCGCTGGTCGCCATGGAACTGGTATTGAGGTTCCTGCCGGTCAACGAAGGCGCACGGCCCCAGGCAGTCGATCAGGAACATCCGGTCCGCACGCTCGAACCGAGCCGGACGTTCGTCTGGTCTGCCGACTGGAACTTTGCCATCGTCAATACCGTCCGCACCAACAGCCTCGGTTTCGTGAACGACCAGGACTATCTGCCCGGCCAGCAGTCTCCGCTTCTGGCTCTCATTGGCGACAGTTATGTGGAAGCGTTGATGGTGCCGTTTCGCGACACTGTCGCCGGACGACTCTCGAGCCGCTCCGCCCCGGCCGAACGCGTCTACTCCTTCGGCACCTCAAGCTCGGCGTTGAGCAGTTATCTGGCCTATGCGGAGTATGTGGCGAAAACGTTTCATCCCCAGGCGATGATCTTCCTCATCATCGGAAACGATTTCGATGAGAGCCTGCGTAAATATAAAAATGAGCCGGGGCATTCGTATTTCGTGGAGGATGGCCGTGGCTCCCTGGCGCTAAGGCGGATCGACTACCAGCCGTCCCTCTGGCGCCTCATCATTCGCAGATCTGCCCTGGTGCGATACGTCACGCTCAACACGGATTTCCTGAACTTTGTGCTGAAGCGGCAACACCTCCCATTCGGTCGGCCGTCGAACAAAGCCACATTCGTCGGCAATACCGGCGCCCAGGCGGACCCCGTCCGGATGGCGGATGCCCGGCGAGCGATCGACATGTTCCTTGCAAGCATCTCCGGCGCCTCTGGGCTTCCGCCAAACCGCATTCTGTTCGCAGTGGACGGCTTGCGACCCCACATTTACAACGCCGCCACGCTACAGTTCGCCACCGGGTCTTACTTCGACGTGATGCGTCGATTTTTCATGACACAGGCCAGTCAGGGCGGCTTCGAAGTGCTCGACCTGCAACCACACTTTTCCGACCATTTCTCTCGACACCACCGCTCGCTGGAATTTTCAAGCGACAACCATTGGAACTCGTTGGGACACGAAGTCGTCGAGGACGCCCTCGCTCAATCCACCCTCTACCGCTGGTTCCGCACCCTCACTCGATAAAGTAGGACGGTATGCGCGGCTGGCTGCTGAATTTCCCCCTCGCGTTACGAGAAGATTGAATAAGTTCCAGTTCATACCTGAAATTTGTCTAGTATTTTCCCTTGCAATTTCAGGTATCCGAGCGTATACAAACCAGGTATTAGCCCTCGTGAATGTACGATGTGGGAAGTCGCCGGCCGATGCTCAGAGTTAAGCCATACATTCATCCATATGGGATGGGGAGGCAAATTCCACCAGGAAGGTAGGAGGGTATCGTGAAAGCGCAGAACCTCGAATGGAAACAGTCCACGTTCAGCGAAGTGGACGTCAGTAACCAAAAGTATAAACGACTGGCACTCGCATCCGCGCTCCTATTCATGAGCGTGATCGGCTTGCTGATTTTTCAGATCATCCAGGGAATCAAATAATTACCAGCCTCGCTCCGGCTGCTCTTCGCGGTTTCGGTGCGCGGAATATCCTGCTTCGGCGGGCGAAATGATTGCGCCGTGGTTCGTTCGTCCGCCATGGTCCGGGGAGTGGTGCTAGCCCGATTGCAATCCCGCGAGCATCAGCCGTATCATCGCGTATGCTCGTTCAACTGAGTCACCCTCACAGGCAAGTCGAGATCAAAGGGCCTAAGCGCACCAAGGAATTGCTGCGCGAGCTGAACCTGGTGATGGAGGCGCATCTGGTCATCCGAGGCGATGAACTCGTCACGGAAGATGAAATGCTCGCCGACGCCGACCAGATTGAAATCCGGCCGGTGATCTCCGGCGGATAACCGGCAGTCGCGCATGCTGAGTGGTGACGGTTCGGTTTCTCGTTCCATTCCTCTTCAACGCTCACAAGGATTCACTCCACACTGATACGCCATGAACTGCACAAAGTGTCCGGCCAGCACGCGCGCGGTAATCGGACTACCGCGGCATAATGCCGCCTTCTGCAAGGCCTGTTTCACCACCTTCGTCCATGAACAGGTCGCGCGCGCGATCAAGTCGTTCAAGATGTTTACACCCGAAGACCGGATCCTCGTCGCGGTCTCCGGCGGGAAAGACAGTCTCGCCCTCTGGCATATCCTGCTCACCCTCGGTTATCGAGCCGACGCGCTCTATGTGAATCTCGGCATCGGCAGCTATTCGGAAGAATCGCACCGGAAGGTCCGGCACTATGCCGACACGGTGGCCGCCGCCCTGGGCGGGAAACTGCTGGTCCATGTCGTCGAGCAGGAAGCAGGAGCCGGCATCCGCGAACTGGCCACGATTCTTCATCGCCCCACCTGTTCGACATGCGGGACCATCAAACGCTACCAATTCAATCGCGCAGCGGTGGAGCAGGAATACGACGTGATGGCCACCGGCCACAATCTCGACGACGAGGCGGCGCGCCTGTTGGGCAACGTGCTGCACTGGCAGGATGAGTACCTGGAGAAACAAAGCCCCACCCTGCCGGCCTCCGTCGAAGGGTTCGCCAAGAAGGTGAAACCGCTTTGCCGCCTGTCAGAACGGGAAATCGCCGCCTACGCGGTCGTCAATCGCATCGACTATATCGTCGAAGAATGCCCCATGGCCAAGGGCTCGAAGATGATTCTCTACAAGGAAGTCCTCAACCGGCTGGAAACGGAATCACCGGGCACCAAGCAGCGTTTCTACTGGGGTTTTTTGGACAAACAAACCAAACCTGAACCCACCGCAGAATCCATGGCCGAGAAGGATCAACGGACTCTCTCGGCTTGCACGATCTGCGGCCAACCCACCACCGCCGGCACCTGCTCGTACTGCAAAATGATGGCAAAGGCGAAAACCGCCACGCTGCGTTGACCTCCCCTATCAGGAATCCTTCTCATTCCACATAGCTTCGTGGCTCCGCCGGAAGATTGCCGGGGCGATAGGACGGCTGAGCCTTGTCCCAGCGTTGCTGGACACTGACATGCATCGCGGCCGATGGAGGGATGACACGAACCGCGGGGCGGGCGGTGACAAAAGGCGGTTTATAGGAGTCGTGCATCGGAACCATCAGCGGATCGCCGCTTATGTTCGGCACGCCATTTTCACGAAACGCGCGATCGCCGAACAAAATGCCGTGCGGTTGCACCTTCTTCAGCATCCAGGCGAGCGCGAGATCGGACAGCCCGGTCTCGTTGTATCCCCCGCCGATGTCCGCATGGACACCGGCGAACCACACCTGCTCGATGCCCTCGCGCATATCCCACAAGGTCGGGCCGAAGCTTTCACGTTTTTCGTCGATCGCCAGCGCGTGATAGCCAAACCGCACGTTTGGGTGCAGCGCGGTGTCGTAGAACTTGAACAGGAGATGATCCAGCGGATTGAACAGGCCGAGCGGGATGCCGAGGGCCCCGACGGTATCCCATACGCCGATGACCTCGATCGTCACATCCTGGCATTGATAGTCTGTCCGATACTGCGCCGTCACCGCCGGATTGTTGCGACGATACACGTCGAACGCGTGACTGGCGAAAATGTCGTTCTGGCTGGTTCGGGCCGGCACCCCGCAGCGGGTCAACATCCCTCCGAGGCTGCGGGCCGTGAAGGCGCCCCGGCTGAATCCGAAGAGATAGAGCCGGTCTCCAGTTTCATACTGCTCGCTGATGAATTTGTAACAGTCCCGCAGCTTGAGCTCGAGCCCGGCGCCGGTCGCGCCCTCTGCCACTCGCACCGCCCAGATGCCGTCCGCACCCACCCCATCGTCGTAGAACGCGACCTGCCCCGCAACCTGCTTGACCCGGGTGGTGGGCGACCGTGTCTGCGCCTCGCCGGCCAACAATGCAAAGAGCTTATACACGTTCGTGTCCGAAGGCGTGAAATCCTGCGACGGCAGGTCGCTCGCCGCAGGATGATTCCACGTGCCGTCGGTACAGACCAGGAGGTTCTTCGGCATCACGCTCTTCCTTATCTTGATTGCGCATGCGGATATGGCATTGCCAGATCACCACTCGTCGTTGGTAGTAGCCAGGGTGATTTTGTCCCAGCCGAACCGTTGCGCTACGATGTCGGCTGGCTGGACCTGAAGATTTGTCAACAGGTCGGTCATGAGCGATTGGATCGGATAGGCAACCAGATTGATCCCCTGTGCGCCCTCGTCGAGGGTGCCCTGCGCGAGCAAGGCAACCGTATAAGTGCCGTCCGCATTCGGGAAGCTCCAATAAGCCCAACTCGGCGCATCAATGGCAGTCTGAGCATGCCCACCGCTAAAATCCAACCACCGGTGTACCGGGTAACTCTCCTGCGAGTTCGTCCACACGAACAACGCAAACTGGGCTGGTATAAGCATCTGATAGAACATCACGCGATTTGGGTTCGTGCCATTGGCCGCCACTGTCGTATTGTCGGTAATTCCCCAATACCAGGGGCCTTCCGCAAGCCGGCCGGCTATCTGGAGTTTCACAGGATCGGTCACCACGGATTGCAGATCGAGGTAGGTTCCGCTCAGTGCGTCTCTAAACAACGTATCGACCGTAGTCTTGAACGCCTGATATTGGACGACAGAGGTCGGCTGGCCGCCGGACGTTGGTTGCCCGACAAACGAACCAAACAACGAGGCCGCCACAGCGAGACCGACTTGAATCTCGGGACCCAGCGGAACCGCCGCCAACCCCCAAAGCGCCGCGTCGATGACCGCACCGGCCCAATACGGGACTGGCGCGGTCGATGTCACGGGATCCAACGTGAGATTGCTCAAGCAACGGAGAAGGTCGAGATCTTGCTGAATGTTGATTGCCTGGGCCAGGCCTGCCATATCTGCGGAAAAACCGTACATGGTCCCGACCCAACCCGCCTCGGCCGCGATGATCGGTGCGACCGCATCCCAATCCTCCTGGGTGTAGCCAGAATATGGCATCATGTCCTTGATCTGCGTCGCCCATCCGGCAAACGTATAAGCATTGGTCAAATTGGCATACTGGTAACGAATGTCGCCGGACTGACCATCGGCGCCGAGGGCCGGCGGTGTGAGGCTTTCGCATATCTCCTGGTAGAGCTGGAGTTCCGTCCCTGTGAACGGCGTGAACGGGGTGGCAGGCAATCCGGCTAGAAAATTCAAGTTCCACCCTGGCACACAATTTTGTGCCTGATAGGAACAATCCAGATTCCCTGGCGACCACGTCAACAGCCCGATGGACGAGCCGGGTGCAAAAGCCAGAATCGACTCGTGGGAGCCACTCAAGGTAACCGGAACATGTTTATTGAAGTACGAGATGCCCCAGTTATTGGCAGTGCCTTGCCACACGCAATACAGACTTCCATTCTGCCACTTCAATACGCCGGCCCCGGAACCGGACGTGGCTTCGACGATGAAGAGTGCGTCGCCGGTACCGTCAAGATTCGCCACGTAGAATGCATCCGAGACGCCGAAGAAGCCTCCGGCGTTCACCTCCCAATTTTGGACACCGTCGATCCCGGGGACCGTCAGGCCGCACTGCCACATAACGTTGAGCGTGGCGGAGTCTGTCCACTCCGTAACCACCATTCCTTTATAATCCGCCATGGGAACGATGACCTTGGCGACGCCTGTCCCATCCAGGTCGGCCACAAGGACGCACGCCGACTGCGTGACATAGTCAGGGGCGTTGCCGGCCGCGGAGGAGACGTGCCAAATGACCTGCAAGGCTCCGCCGGACCATTTCGCAACAGCCATGGCAGGATTGGGTTGATTGACCTTGTTGGCGTAGCTTGGCGCAAGCAGGACGAGCTCATCCTGCATGTCGCCATCCACGTCCGCGACAGCAAGCTGATCGAGCGTGCTCAACGTCCAGGCAGAAGCATGTCCGGCCCCAGGAATTGAGCCGTTATTAGACCACAGGCAGCTCAAACCTCCGGCGTTCCACTGGAGCATACCGACGAGTATGCCCACGCCTGAGACGGGCTGCACGAACAGAAGCCTGTCTCCATCCTTCCCGCCAGAACCATGTATGGGATACACCTGCAGTCCGGCCGCCAGTGGACAGGACTGAGTCCCGGGTACGCCAGGGATGACGCCCATCGCTTGCCACACACAGCGTAGGTTATTGTTGCTCCACTTGAGGACACCGAGGCTCGGAGACGCTCCGGTGTAGCCGGGAAAGAAGGCGATGATTTCCTGAATGCCATCGCCATCGACATCAGCCGACCAAAAGGAGAAATTGGCGCAGGACTGCGGCGGCGCGGACGGTGGGTACGTCCAATTCGGAATACCGGCAGTCGAGGACCATTGGACGACCAATATCGCCTGTTGGGTTTGACCCCAGCCGGGATCGAGGTCGTGGAGCTGCAGGCAGGAGATGAGACTGATGCAGGCGACGGGGCTCGTCGGCTGAACCGTGCTGACAATGAATTCATCCAGCCCATCGCCGTCGAAGTCACCGCAGCATCCAATCGTCGACAGATGGCCCGGATCGAAGTTCCAAGCAAATGTGGGAGGCAGTTCCAGCAGCTTGTAGTCGGACGTCGGCGCCAGCGTGGTCGTCGGACTCATGATCGGCCTCCCGGCTCTAGAATGTTTGCAGAGTTTGTGCACCGGCTGGCGGGGCCGTGGCGATCGTCACCATCGCCGTGTTGCTCCAGTCGTTGACATCAGTGGGGACTGGCCGAACTTGCCGAGGCGGTTGAATGGTGGCAGGCATGGCGACCTCCTGGGTTGAAGGGGAGAGCCGAGGCTTTATGCAGACTGCTCCTCACGTAGTTTGATTTACGTAAGAATGAGTCACGACACTATGCCTCCTCAGCTGAGAAGCCAACTGAAATTGTAGCCCGACCCGTTTGGCCACATGTTTTGCACGACCACGTGCCGTACTGTCAACGACACCAGCGCGCAAAGCGACCGGATGGTAAGTTCTCGCAACACTGGTCGTCCGCTGAGCCGATCCTGAGTGGGAGGTGAACCATCAGGCGAATCTTCTAGCGATTCTCCACAAACGACGATGGTTCACGAAGCTGGTCATGGTCACGTCCGAAAACGGCCAGAATTTCCCCGCCAGATATGGCAGAGTATGGGCATGCACCCGCTCGATCCTGCTATCTGCTACCGTGCCCTGCAGACACGTGATTCCCGTTTCGATGGCCGCCTCTTCGTCGGCGTCGTCTCGACCGGAATCTATTGTCGTCCGATCTGTCCGGCCAGGACCCCTAAACGTGAGAACTGTCGTTTCTTTTCCGGCAGCGCGGCCGCGGAAGCCGCCGGCTTCCGCGCCTGCTTGCGTTGCCGCCCAGAAATCTCTCCCGAACTGCCCGGCTGGCGCGGCACCTCGAATACAGTTTCTCGTGCGCTGTCGCTGATCGCCGAGGGATTTCTCGACCGTGAAGACGGCACGGTGGAAGCACTCGCGACGCGCGTTGGGATGAGCGCGCGGCAGTTACGCCGGCTCTTCGACCAGCATCTCGGTGTGGCACCGGTGGTGGTCGCACAAACAAGACGACTGCTGTTCGCGAAACAGTTGCTCCACGATACGAGGCTTTCGATGGCAGATGTGGCCATCGCCGGAGGATTCGGCAGTGTGCGCCGCTTCAACCATGCTTTCCGCACCCTCTACCACAGACCACCGGGGGAGTTGCGACGTAGCACCACTCATCCCGACGTGAAGGTAGCCGCCGATGCGCCTACTGTGCTGCAGCTTCCCTATCGACCGCCGTACGACTGGGAGAACATGCTGCACTATCTGCATGCCCATGCCATCGAGGGCTTGGAAGTGGTCGAGGATGGCGCATACCGGCGCAGCATCTCCCACGAGGGTCTGCACGGCACTGTCACGGTTGCGCACAGTCCCGCTCGCCACAGCCTCCTGGCCACGATCCGGGTTCCCTCTGTCCGCGCGCTCCAAGCCATTGTGGCCCGCGTCCGGCATCAGTTCGATGTGGCTGCTGACGTCGATATCATTACGGCTTATTTGTCCAGAGACACAGCCCTCGCTCCTGTGATCGCCTCATGGCCGGGATTACGCGCGCCCGGCTGTTGGGACGGTTTTGAACTCGCGGTCCGAGCTGTGTTGGGGCAGCAGGTGACGGTCGCAGCTGCACGCAGGCTAGGCGGAACATTGGTCAAACTGTGGGGAGATTCCTTGCTCAATTCCGAGGACAGGCGCCTCACGCGAACGTTTCCGACGGCCCGCTGTCTCGCGATCGCCGACTTAAGCCGCCTTGGCATGCCTGCCGCACGCCGGGCGACGATCAGAGCTCTGGCTCAAGCAACGGTCGCCAATCCACGACTGTTTCTCCCGGGTGGTTCGATCGACGAGAGTATCGCGCAACTTCGCGCGATCACCGGCATCGGGGAATGGACCGCTCACTATATTGCGCTTCGCGCCCTGCGTGAACCGGATGCCTTTCCTGCCGCAGATATCGGCTTGTTGCGGGGCGCCGCACAACTGGGCGAAGTCCTGACCACCCCCTCCAGACTGCTTCATCGCGCAGAGGCCTGGAGACCCTGGCGGGCTTATGCAGCGCAGTATCTATGGACCCTCGACAATCGCAACAGCCACAATGGCGGGGAGATTCGTCATGTCTCATAACCTTCGTCTGCTGGCAGAGAGACTGGTGACTCCGATCGGAACATTGGTCGTGATGACGGACGAACGCGGCCGACTGCGCGCCATCGATTGGACGGACTATGACGAGCGCATGCGCCGCCTGCTCACACGCCACTATGGAAGCGCTCACATGACGGTGAGACCAGCATCACGATCATCCGAGCCCGCTTCTGCCATCGCCGCCTATTTCGAAGGAGATCTCCACGCGATCGATTCTCTCCCGACAGCGACAGAGGGCACCCCATTCCAGAAACGCGTCTGGCAAGCGCTACGCGAGATTCCGACCGGTCAGACCGTGAGTTATGGCGAACTCGCAAGGCATATCGGACAACCGGCGGCGGTGCGCGCCGTCGGCCTGGCCAACGGCGCCAATCCCATCGGCATCGTCGTACCCTGTCATCGGGTGATCGGTGCCAATGGCTCCTTGACCGGCTACGGCGGAGGGCTGGACCGCAAACGCTGGTTGCTGAATCACGAGAAACAGGCGGCCAAAGGCGCCGCGCTTTCCTCTGCGTTGGCGAACACTAACACCATGGTACGATGGCTCTCTTCGTGACTAGGAGGTGACGGGCATGAAGGTTCCATTCACTCTCGGCGCAGTCTGGCATTTCGGCCTCGCGGTTCGCGATCCGCGCGCGAGCGCCAAATGGCTCATGCGGATATTGGGACTCAGCAAGCAGTTTGAATATGAAGGCAGCGTGGGAATCGGGAATGCCAACGTCCTGATCGTCCTCTCCAAAGGCAAACCGTCGCCAAAAACCATCGGACATGTAGCGTTTAATCTGCCACACATGGCCGCTCTCAAAAAAGCCCTGACCCATCTGAAAAAGAATAGGGTTGAAGTGGAGGACCCGGGTGAGGAAATCGGGCCGGTAGCCCCCGGCTCTAAGAGCATGGGAATCTGGTTTTCGGACCCTGACGGCTATCGGTGGGAATTGGCGATCCGGAGCAAGAAGTAAACGACTGATCTAGAGGGCGATCGGAAATCTTTTCGGGCGGAGTTCCGTCACATCAATAAATACTTTTGCTCACTTCGCCGGAGTAAGGACTCTCGTTCTTGTTCTGGTCGTACGCGGTCACGGCAAAGTAATAGGTGCTTCCGACTTTCAGATTCCCGATGGTATAGGTCGTCACATTGCCCACATCCACCGGCGTGCCATACACACCGGAGGCAGTCCCCACATATATCTTGTACCCAGCCAGGTCGCTGTCTGTATTGGGCATCCAAGACAAGGTTGCCGTCGTCCCGGTCGTGATTGATTTGGTTGAAGTGGCGGGCGCGACGATAAGGGTGACCGGGATGGAGAGACTTCCGCCCTTACTAAGCGTGATCTTTACCGAGCCGCTGTAGGTGCCGGCAGCCAATCCACCGGCGTTCACCGCAACGACGATCTGCGCGGAACCGGTGATGGTCCCAGACGAAGGAGCGGCACTCAACCAAGCCGCATTGTCCACTGCTTTCCAGCCCACCCGACGGGACGTATCCTTGGAAAGCGTCACCACCTGGTTCGATGGATTGGGCCCTCCCTGCACGGTCTGAAAGGTGAGGGCCGGAGGACTGACTTGAAAAGCCCAGGCATCCGGCATGAGAGGAAGGGCGAAAGCCAGCGCCAACAGGCCGCTAATACCCATCCGAAACAGCCAACCAGGAACCGACGAGACAGCAGGTGGTTGTGGACTATTCATGGATCCCTCCATCACCTCAACAGCCCGCGACATACGCAGGATCCTGATTGAATTGATTTCCTCTCCGATTTGTCGATGTTTCGGCAATGCCGGTCTCACCACGGTAGCACTGGTCATGCCAGAAAGAATCTCTTTGCAAGCTATCGTGTTCTCAATGATTTCCTTTGACAAGCTGAATCGCATCCCATGCCGGGTGTAGGCGTGACACTTCTCCGAAGGCACAAATTGTGCGCGGCATCGCAGCTGGCGCGACCCCATCGCACCCGGCGGTTTTGCATCACCTCCTCCGACTGTGTATAACGTGGAAGGGTGATGCGATGGATCTGGCTGCTCATCCTCTTCCTGGCAGGACTCGCGCTTACCTATACCTCCGCCGAGGCGGATACAGAAGATCGACGGCCGACTCCCGTCACACTGCGTTTTGTCTCCTGGAAACCTGACCATCCGCGTGTCTGGGACGAGGCCCTCGCCGAATTCACGAAAGCCTATCCTGATATTTCCGTCGCGCGCGAACTAGCCCCGCACAGTTCAACGGCCTACCATGATCTCCTCACGCAGAAGCTGAAGAATCATGACGCCACGGTCGATGTCTTCTTCATGGATGTGATCTGGGTGCCGGAGTTCGCCGAGGCCGGTTGGGCCCGGCGGCTCGACGAGCGATTCACTCCGACCATGCGCGAGGATTTTCTGCCGGCGACTGTCGAGGTCGGCAGTTATTCCAACCATGTCTATGGAATCCCCAGTCGCATCGATTCCGGACTGCTCTACTATCGCAAGGATCTGCTCACGAAATACGGCTTCACCGCACCGAGAACCTGGACGGAACTCGCGCACCAAGCGGACACCATCCTAGTCGGGGAACAACAGAGCAACCCGACGCTGCAAGGCTACTCAGCGCAGTTCAAACAATACGAAGGCCTGGTCTGTAACATGCTGGAGTTTGTCGCCGCCCACGGCGGGAGCCTGCTGACGGCGGATGGACAACACTCCGCACTCGCCCAACCCGCATCGCTGGCTGCCGTGCACTTCGTCCGCGACCGGGTAATCGGCCGACTCACCTCACGCGCCGCCCTCACGTATCAGGAACCGGAGTCCCTCTCCCTGTTTCTCCAGGGTCATGCGATTTTTCACCGGAACTGGCCCTATGCCTGGGAACTCGCCAACAATCGGGCTCGTTCGACCATTGCCCGGCAGGTGGGCGTGGCGCCCCTGCCGGGATTTTCGCCCGGACAGACCGCGGCAACGCTCGGCGGCTGGCTCTATGGAATCAGCGCCTACTCCCGACATCCCGACGAAGCGTGGGCTCTCATCGAATTTCTCTCCAGCCATGCCATGCAAAAGAAGTTCACGCGGGAGGCCGGTATTGCGCCCTCACGGGAGGCCCTTTTCTCCGACCCCGACATCCAGGCCGGCTCCCCCCAGCTCCGGAACCAGCTTGCCGTCCTGCAGGCCGCAACGCCTCGACCGCGCTCGCCGGTGTATCCCGCCATCTCGCATCTGTTGCAACGGTATTTCAGCCGCGCCCTCGCGGTAGACGGCCTGGACCTGGCGCAAGAAGCCGCCGTCACCGATGAGCACATCGATCAACTCCTGGCCTTGACGAGAACCGCGCCATGATCCGTACGCCACCTTTTGCACGGCACCGTGAACGCCTGGCAGCCTGGTCGATGATCGCGCCGGCGTTACTGCTCACTGTCACATTCGCCCTCTACCCGGTTTTGGATTCGCTCTGGCTCAGCCTGCATCACATCTTCGTGGGAATTCCACAATTGGGCAGCCCGTTCGTCGGCTTGGACAACTATCTGGCGCTGCTCCTCGACCCGGTCGCGCGACAGGCGCTGCTGGTCACGCTTGCGTTCGTCGTCCTCTCGACGCTGCTGGAGCTGGCCTGCGGCCTGACCATTGCGCTGGTCATTCACGAACGGTTTCGAGGGCGAGGACTTGTGCGGGCGGCGATCCTGATCCCTTGGGCCATTCCCACGGTCGTGGCCTCCCAATTGTGGCGCTACATTTTCAATGACCAGTACGGCTTCGCCAATCTCCTGTTGTTCGGCAACCAGGTCACGGCTTATATCCCCTGGTTGGCCTATCCCAGCGTCGCCTTCGGCATCGTGGTCCTGGCCGACGTCTGGAAAACATCCTCCTTCGCCGCCCTGCTGGTTCTGGCGGGGCTCCAGGTCATTCCGGACGACCTGTACGATGCCGCCAAAGTAGATGGGGCCGGAGCCTGGCAACGCTTCCGGCACATCACGCTCCCGCTGTTGAAACCGGCGCTCCTGCTGGCGCTGCTGTTTCGTACCATGGACGCCTTTCGCGTGTTCGACCTCGTGTTCGTGATGACTCAAGGCGGCCCGGGCGACGCCACCCAGGTGCTGCAGTTCTATGGCTATCAAACCCTGTTCACCGAAGGCCGCATCGGGTACGGCTCCGCCGTGTCGGTCGCGGTGTTTCTGATGATTCTGACGCTGTCGTTGATCTACCTTCGCGCCATCGGATCGAGCCTGCTGGAGAAGAGGCGCACATGAGCCGGCGAGCCCTCCTCGCCCTGGGCATCCTGACCACGGTGGGACTCAGTCTCCTGCCGTTTCTCTGGTTTGCGCTGACGTCGTTCAAGTCGCAAGCCGACATCGAAGCATCGCCGCCAACCTGGTGGCCCTCAGGCAACCTGGGGTTCTATCGATCCGCGCTCTTCGACCATCACCTCTTCGACTATGTGCTCAATAGCGTCGTCGTCGCGAGCAGCACGACGGTACTGGCGCTCCTGTTCGCCATTCCGGCCGCCTACGCGTTGGCTCGCCTGACCATCCCCGGAAAACAGGGTATCCTCGCGGTGCTACTCTGCGTCTCGATGTTTCCGCAGATGGCCATCGCCGGACCGATTTGGCGGTTGCTCGATTCGCTTGGCGGGCTCAACCACCGGTGGGGGGTGGTGCTTCCCTATGTGGCCTTGACATTGCCGCTGGCGATCTGGATCCTGGCTAGCTTCTTCAAAGAACTCCCGCCCGAACTCGAAGAGGCGGCGCGCGTCGATGGTTGCGGTCCCTGGGCCACGCTGTTCCGTATCACGTTGCCGCTGGCGACGCCGGGGATTTTTACCGCGGCGATTCTGATTCTGATCTATGCCTGGAACGAATTCTTCTTCGCCCTCCTGATCCTGACTCAACCGGAGCAACAGACGCTCCCCGTGGGCATCGCGCTTTTCCAGGGAGAATTTACGATGCCTTGGGGCGAGTTGGCTGCGGCTTCGGTGGTGGCCACCCTGCCGTTGATTGTAGTCGTGCTGTTGTGCCAACGATGGATTGTCAGCGGACTATCCGCCGGCGCCGTAAAAGGTTAGCAGAATGTTGAAAAAGGGCTACCAGCGGCGTTCTCCTTCGCACGCCTCCCTGCGACGTACCGCAAGGGTACGCCTCAGTCGACGTGCTTCGTGCGGCCTTGCTGGATAGCCTTTTTGAACATTCTGTGAACACTGCTATTTTGCAGGAGTCTCTGTGGCTGAACTAGAACTGCGCGCCGTTTCCAAATCGTTTCACCACCAGCACGTCTTGCGCGACATCTCGGTACGGGTGCCGGGGGGAAGCTTTACGATTCTGCTCGGGCCGTCCGGCTGCGGCAAATCGACGCTCCTGCGCATCATCGCCGGGCTCGATAGTCAGACAACCGGTCAGGTGCTCATCGACGGAAAAGAGGTCGATCACCTGCCGCCCGCGGAACGTGACATCGCCATGGTGTTTCAACAATACGCGCTCTATCCGCACCTGTCGGTTCGCGACAATCTGGCCTTTGCCCTCAAGATACGCCGCGTGCCGCGCCACGTCATCGACGACCGCATCGCCGAAGCCGCGCAGTTGCTCGACATTCAGCCTCTCTTAGACCGCAAACCCAAGGACCTCTCCGGAGGCCAGCGGCAGCGGGTCGCGATGGGACGCGCCATTGTGCGGAAACCCAAGCTGTTTCTATTCGACGAACCCCTCTCCAACCTGGATGCGCAGCTCCGCACGTCGATGCGCATCGAGCTGAAGAAATTGCAGCAGCGCCTGCAGGCTACCATGATCTACGTCACCCACGACCAAGTGGAAGCCATGACGCTGGGGGACCGCATCGTCGTCATCGAGGGTGGGCGCATCCGACAGGCGGATGATCCCCAACGCACCTACACCACCCCGGCCGATCCCTTCGTCGCCTCCTTCATCGGCACGCCGCCGATGAACCTGTGGGAAGGCGCCCTCACGGCGCAAGGCACTGAGACCATTTTCCAAAGCGGTGACATGACAGTCTCGTTACCGGCACAGCTCCTACCGGCTCAACTGCCACAACAATCCACGATCACCCTCGGAATCCGACCGGAAGACATCGCGATGCAGAACAGCCCGCAGACCATACGGCTAGAGGCCCTGGTGGAACTAATCGAGGATCTCGGCGCCGATCTGCTCATCCACTGCCGGGTGGGGGATCACAAGCTGGTGGCTCGTGCGGATCGGACCAGCGGGATCACCACAGGCATGAGGGTCCCCCTCTTTTTCCCCCTTAACAAACTGCATCTCTTCATCGACCACCGGCGGTTCGATCCACCCACCATCACGCCCACTTGACTGCAGCTCCGTCTTTCTTATCTTTGTAATAACGGCAGCGGCGGAAGAGAAAACCGGGAGTTCGCTTGCAATGCGTCGGGAGACCTCGTAAGCTCCGGAAAGGATTGCACTCTTTGCCTGCGCGCACCGGAATATTTCCCACGGACAGACTCTGATGGCTACAGCACAACGCGGCTACTACGACATTCTCGGCATCCCCCGTAACGCCTCGGCCGACGACATCAAAAAGGCCTTTCGCCGGCGGGCGCGTGAAATCCACCCCGACCTTCATACCGGCACCAAGAAAACGGAGATGGAGAAGAAATTCAAGGAATTGAACGAAGCCCACGAGGTATTGTCGGATCCCGACAAGCGGAAAAAGTATGATCAGTACGGCCAGAACTGGGAGCAGGCCGAAGCCTATGAAAAAGCCCGCCAGCAAGCCGGTTCGCAAGCAGGGCGCGGCGGCCAGGCCGGAGGGTTCAGCGGCGACTTCGGAGATATTTTCGAGACCTTCTTCGGAGGCCGGGGTCGTGGCGGCGGCGCCACCGGTTTTGCCGTCGATGGGGAAGACCTGGAAACCGACGTTGAGCTGAGCATCCGCGACGTCTTGACCGGCGTCAGCCGACGCATCGATCTGACAGAGCGTGTCGTCTGCAAAGCCTGCGGCGGCAGTGCGATCGTGCGGGGCCGCCCCTGCGTGGTGTGCGGCGGAACCGGCACGCAGGCCGAAAAACGTACGATCGAAGTGCGTATTCCGGCAGGGGTCCAGCACGATACCCGCGTTCGCATTGCGGGCAAGGGGCAACCGGGAGTCAATGGCGGCAAACCAGGCGATCTCTACCTGCGCGTCCATATTCAGGCCAACGGCGTCTTCCGTCAAAAGGGATTCGACATCCATGTCACACTGCCGGTCTGGCCATGGGAAGCGGCCCTTGGCGCCGACGTGATGGCTCCGACACTGACGGAGCCCGTGAAGGTGAAGATTCCCCCCGGCAGCAAGGCGGACAGCAAACTTCGCCTAAAGGGCAAGGGATTGCCGACCGCCAGCGGAGAACAGGGCGATCTCTTCCTGAAGCTGAAAATCGTCATGCCTGCCGCCATCACCGACGAGGACCGTGCACTCTACGAACAACTGAGCCACGGCCGCCACAGCGACCCGCGGGCCGAAATCCTCGCCGCGTCGAGACGCAGTTCATCCTGATCCGCACCGCACTGAGGCCGGCCCCTTTTATGACGATGGTCGAATACGCGCTCCTCGCGTTCAGTTCCCTGTTCGTGATCGTGGATCCCATCGCGGTGGTCCCGGCGTTTCTCGCCATGACCCCGCGGGATTCCGTGGCACAACGGCTCCGCACGGCGCGCGTGGCCTGCCTGGTGACGGTCGGGTCATTGAGCGGCTTCGCCCTATTCGGGCAAACACTCCTTAGCCTGCTAGGAATCACTCTGCCGGCGGTGCAAATCGCCGGCGGCCTCATTCTGCTGCTGGTCTCGCTGGACATGTTGCGCGCGCAACGGTCCACCGTTCAGGAGACGGCCGCGGAAACGGCCGCCGGAACGAGCAAGGACGACATTGCCATTACCCCGCTCGCCATCCCCATGCTGGCGGGCCCGGCAGCGATTTCGACCGTGATTCTGTTGGAAACGCAGGCCACCACTTGGGCGTTGCGGGCCGTATTATTAGGGTGCCTTGTACTGATCGGGTTGGCGAGTTACAGTATATTAGCGATCGGCGCACGCAGCGCGAAGTGGCTCAATCCCATCGCCGAGAAGATCATCGCACGGCTGATGGGCCTGTTGCTCGCCGCGCTGGCCGTTCAATTTATGGTGAATGCCCTCACCGGGGACCAAGGGCTGTTACGCAGGTTGACCGGACATTAATCGCTCTCAACTGAAGGAGGAACGAATGACGACGAAACTGTTCACATTTGCCACCGCTTCGGCCATCGCCTGTGCGCTGACGATTTCCCCCGCCTGGGCGAATCCCGATGGTGGATACGGTGGCCACAGCGGCGGCTACGAGAAGGGCCAGCACGGCATGGGCAAGGCGATGATGGAAATGATGATGCACGGCGGCGCCGGCCACCTCATCCGTCACCTTTTGAAACACGAGAAAGAGATCGGGCTGAGCCCCGAGCAGGTGACTAAACTCAAGGAATTGCAGCTCAACCTCGACAAGAGCCGTATTAAGATGGAAGCCGACATTCAGGTGGCTGAACGAGAAGTGAAGGCGCTGACCGACGACGAAAAGTCGGATATCGGAGCCATCGAAGCCAAGCTGAAACAGAGCGCGGACGTGCAAATCGGACTCCGGGTGCTGTCGGTCAAGACCAGGCGGGATGCCCTCGCGCTGCTGACTCCTGAACAACGCGCGAAGGAACAGGCAGAGCATGACAAGATGATGCAGCAGCACAAGAGCATGGGCCAAGGCGCGCCGCACGGGAAGAATCCGCATGGCGCCAATCCCCATGGAGCCAACCCGCACGGCGAGGCGAAACCCCAGTAACCGTTCACCGGCACTGAATCGGAGGGCACATATGATCAAGCACCTGACAGTCCCCGCGTTGATGATTGCGGCGTTGTGTCTCATGACCACTCCTGCCTGGAGCGACAAGGGGCATAAGGGCAAGGATGAGAATTGCGATGCCGCTGAGCTGGTGAAGGATGCCAAGATCACCATCGACCAGGCCGTCAAGACAGCCCTGGAAGCAGCGCCCGGCACGGCGGTGGAAGCCGAGCTTGAAAAGAAGCACGACAAGACCGTCTGGGAGGTTGAAGTGCTCGGAGCCGACGGGAAAATGACCGAAGTCCATATCGACGCCGGCACGGGGGCCGTCATCGACAAGGAATCCAAGCACGAGAAACACGAACAGAAAGACAAACACGGCAAGAAGGACAAGCACTAAGTCCCTTGCGGCAAGGCGGCATCCGACGATGCTGCCTTGCCCCGCGTCGTGGCTCCTCGCCACCATCCCCCCGCTCCCGTGCATCTATTTCTGACTCAACCGAGCTCAGGCCTTTTCGCTAGACCAACGGATTGACCCTCCGAGCCCATCTATGCGAAAGTTTCCGATCTCTTTCCACACGTCTCGTGCTGAACGGCAGTCTCCCGTTCCGGTCAATGAAGGAGTTTCCATGACGATCGACCCTCGACACAAAAGCCACAACCTGCTCGACGGACCGGGCCGTGCACCAGCCCGCGCCATGCTCAAAGCCGTCGGCTTTACCGATGCCGATCTCGAACGCCCGCTGATCGGTGTCGCCAATACTTGGATTGAAGTCATGCCCTGCAACTTTCACCTGCGGCGGTTATCAGAACGGGTGAAAGCCGGCATCCGCGCCGCAGGCGGCACCCCGATCGAATACAACACCATCGCGGTCTCCGACGGCATTTCCATGGGCACCGAAGGCATGAAGGCGTCGCTCATCAGTCGCGAAGTCATCGCCGATTCCATCGAGCTCGTCGCCCGTGGACATCTCTTCGACGGCGTCGTCGCCTTATCGGGATGCGACAAGACCATTCCCGGCACCGTCATGGCGCTCTGCCGGTTGAACGTGCCGTCGCTCATGATTTATGGCGGGTCGATCATGCCGGGACAGTTCCAGGGCCATGACGTCACCATTCAAGACGTCTTCGAAGCCGTGGGCAAACACGCATCCGGCAAGATGACGAATGCTGAATTGAAGGACTTGGAAGACCATGCCTGCCCCGGACCCGGCGCCTGCGGCGGCCAGTTCACCGCCAACACCATGGCCATTGCGTTTGAATTCCTGGGCATGTCGCCGATGGGACGCAACGGTGTCCCGGCCATGGATGCGCGCAAGGACGATGTGGCGTTCGAGTGCGGCAAACTGGTCATGGACCTGCTCAAAAAGGACATTCGTCCCAAACAAATCATCACGCGCCGCTCCATCGAAAATGCCATCGCCGCGGTCGCCACAACTGGTGGCTCGACAAATGCGGTTCTGCATCTGCTAGCCGTGGCGCGTGAAATGGGTGTGCGGCTCACCATCGACGATTTCGATAAAATCAATCGGAAGGTGCCGTTATTGGCTGATTTGAAGCCGGGTGGTCACTACACCGCGGCGGATCTCTATGCGGCCGGTGGCACGACCTTGGTGGCAAAACGCCTGATCGATGCCAAGATCCTTCACCCGGACCAGATCACCGTCAGCGGACGGACGATCGGCGAAGAAGCCAAAGCCGCGATCGAACGGCCAGGACAGGAAGTATTGCGCCCACTGTCCACGCCGATCAAGCCGACAGGTGGTTTGGTTATTCTCAAGGGCAACCTGGCCCCGGAAGGCTGCGTCGTCAAAGTCGCCGGCCATTCCATCCTGCATTTCAGCGGACCGGCCAAAGTGTATGAGCGCGAGGAAGACGCCTTCAAAGCCGTGCAGGCCGGAAAGATCAAGGCCGGCGATGTCGTCGTGATTCGATACGAAGGACCGTCCGGCGGTCCGGGCATGAGAGAAATGCTCGGCGTGACAGCTGCGATCGTCGGCGCAGGACTCGGCGATTCCGTCGCGCTGCTCACCGACGGACGGTTCTCCGGAGCGACGCACGGCCTAATGGCCGGACATGTGGCCCCTGAAGCCATCAAGGGCGGTCCGATCGCCGCCGTCAAGACCGGGGATGTCATCACCTTCGACATCGTCAAACGGCGGTTGGATGTCAACGTGACGCAGAAAGAACTGGCCGCGCGTCTGAAGAAAGTCAAACACCCTGCCCCGCGGTATCTCTCTGGGGTCATGGGGAAATACGCCCGCCACGTCTCCTCCGCTTCCGAAGGGGCGGTCACCAGCTAGCCATGGCGATTCGGCCTCGATGGAGTCTCGCGGCGGCGCTCTGCGTTGCCGCCTGCCTCCTCGGGGGGATTCGCCTGACTCACGCGGTCGAACTCCCTCAGGCCTTGTGCAGCGACTGGAAAGATCGTCACCCCGAATGGATCTGGTGCGACGATTTCGAGATCGATCGCCTCAGCCACTACTTCGAATACGATATCCGGCATGGCCGCTTCGTCCGTGAGGCCAGAGCGGGAGTCGGCGCCTCGACCGGCATGCGCGCAGAATACCTGCCCGGCGATCCGCATGGAGGATCGCTTCATGTGGCCTTCGGCAAGACTCCCAGCGAGTACATGAAGCCGGTCGACGCAGGGACCGCCACATATCGCGACATCTACTGGCGATTCGACTTACGGCTGCAACCGGGCTGGACCGGCGGCGGAGCCGACAAACTCACGCGAGCGACCGTTCTCTCCAGCGATCGATTTGCACAGGCAGCCATCGGCCATTTGTGGAGCGGAGCTCACCCAGGGTCAGACCCTGATCGCCTCTACCTCGATCCCGCATCCGGCACGGACGAATCGGGCACCTTACGCACCACGACCTACAACGATTTCCCGCGCTTGCGCTGGCTCGGCGCCGCCGGCGGCCAGACTGCGCTGTTCAGCCCCGCCAACATCGGTAGATGGTTCTGCATCGAAGTGCACATGAAATTGAACCGTCACGATGACGAAGACGGCGTGTTGGAGTATTGGATCGATGGTCAGCTGGAAGCACAACGGACCAACGTGAACTGGATCGGCAGCTACAATGAGTACGGCATCAATGCCGTGTATCTGGAACAATATTGGACCTCGGTCCCGTTCAGCAAAGTGCAACAGCGCTATTTCGATAACTTCGTGGTCTCCACCGCTCGCATCGGATGCGCAAGGTGAGGATCGCCGTCGTGGATCCATCCCGACTCGCATGACGAATAAGTTAACCGTTTCTTGATCCGCGGCCTCGCATGGCTGGGGTAGACTACCGGCCCATTGCTTATGTCTTTACGACACCCCCCATCAGATAGCCATCCCCAGTCGGCAACTCCCAAGAACGCCACCGGACGCCCGGTCACGAGCGATCTCTCCCGGCCGGAATGGTTCATCAATCGGGAGCTCAGTCTCCTGGAATTCAATCGCCGCGTGCTCGATCTGGCCAAGGACCCAAAAGTCCCCCTGCTGGAACGCCTCAAGTACCTCTGCATCGTGAGTTCCAACCTGGATGAATTCTTCGAGGTTCGAGTCGCCGGGCTCAAAGAGCAGGTCACCCACGGAGTCGAGCAGCGGGGGGCAGACGGTCTCACGCCCTCGGAACTCCTCGCTCGCATCGCGGTGCTCACTCACCAGCTGGTGCAGGAGCAATACGTGGTCCTGAATCAATCGCTCATCCCCAAACTGGCAGAAGAACGTATCCGATTTCTCAAGCGAGCGGACTGGATGCCATCCCACATTCGCTGGATGCGCCGGTTCTTTTCGCGCGAGCTGCTTCCCCTCTTGAGTCCGGTCGGACTGGATCCCGCGCATCCGTTTCCAAAATTGCTCAATAAAAGTCTGAATTTTCTGGTGACGTTGGAAGGAAGAGATGCCTTCGGGCGACCCAATGGGACGGCGATCGTGCAGGTCCCGCGCTCGCTCCCGCGCGTGATTCACCTGCCCGTGCGCAACGCCGCCTGGCCGCACGATTTTGCGTTCCTCTCGTCGGTGATCCATGCCTTTGTGCATCAACTGTTTCCCGGCATGCATGTCACCGGTTGTTACCAGTTCCGCGTGACGCGAAACAGCAATCTCTTCGTCGATGAAGAAGACGTGGACGATCTTCGTCGCGCCCTTGAGGGTCAGCTGCCCGACCGACGCTTCGGCGATGAGGTGCGGCTTGAAGTAGCGGACAATTGTCCGCCGGACCTGGTCTATTTCCTGCGCGAACAATTCCATCTCGATGCGCGAGACATCTATCAATGCCACGGACCGGTAAACTTGCATCGGCTCATGACCGTGCCCGACCTCGTCGATCGACCCGACCTAAAGTTTCAGCCGTTCACACCCGGCGTTCCGGCGACTCCGGTGCCGAGCGACGATTGGTTCGATGCCATCCGGCAAAGCGACATTCTGTTGCATCACCCGTATCAGTCGTTTGCCCCGGTCACAGAGTTTCTTCGCCAGGCGGCCACGGACCCGCACGTGCTCACGATCAAGCAAACCTTGTATCGAACCGGGGCTGATTCGGCCATCGTACAATCCCTGGTGGATGCCGCGCGCGGTGGGAAAGAAGTCACGGTGGTGATCGAACTGCGAGCCCGGTTCGATGAAGAAGCCAACATTGAGCTGGCGCACGATCTGGAAGAGGCCGGGGCCCATGTGGTGTACGGTGTGGTAGGACTCAAGACCCACGCGAAAATGAGTCTCGTGCTCCGGCGTGAGGGCCGGCTCCTGAGAAGTTATACCCATCTGGGTACCGGCAATTACCACGCCCGCAATGCGCGGCTCTATACCGATTTCGGTTTACTGACTTGTGATGCGGCGATCGGTCGGGATGTGCGGACGGTGTTTCAACAACTGACCTCCCTCGGACAGCCGGGGCGGCTCAAGCACCTGCTGCAGTCGCCCTTTACCTTGCATACCACCTTGCTGAAATGGATCGCCCGTGAAACCGACCGCGCCAAGCAAGGCAAGCCCGCGCATATCATCGCCAAGATGAACGCGCTCCTGGAGCCGCAAATTATTCGCGCGCTCTATAAAGCCTCCCAGGCCGGCGTAAAAATCGACTTGATCGTCCGTGGCCCCTGCGCCTTGCGGCCCGGCATCGCCGGCCTCTCGGAACATATCCGCGTGCGGTCCATCATCGGACGGTTCCTTGAACACAGCCGGATTTTCTATTTCCTCAATGACGGCGACGACAGGGTGTTTCTCTCGAGCGCAGACTGGATGGATCGGAATTTTTTTCGACGGATCGAAGTCGCGTTTCCGGTGCTGGATCCGGCACTACGAAGCCGCGTGATCGAGGAAGGCCTCCGTCCCTACCTTGAAGACAATACCCATGCCTGGATCCTCCATCGAGACGGAACCTACAGGCGGCAAACGCCGGGACGAAGAGCCGCGCGTTCGGCGCAACAGTGGTTAATGAACAAACTCGTCACATAACGCCCGCTTCGACCCTGGACTTCTCTCTATCCTTCCCAACTTATTAACCTCGTCTTAACCTGCTTCTTCTCCGGCTGTCGCTTCAGATCTATAGCCTATGACCGCAACACTCACTCCAACGATGAGGAGGCTGTCATGAGCGTCGCGCCTGTCGTCCGATCCCGTTCACGTCGCCACGCGTTCCGATCCATTCGTCGGCAACTGCTCGAAGTCATCGCAATCTTTTGCTTCAAGCTGTGACCTCCAGGCCATCATCGACCGAATCTGAACTTCCCGCCGACGTCCTCGACCTGGCTACCTGCGAACGCGATGTGACGCTTGACGATCTCATGAAACAGCGCGCCTACCTCAAGCTGCAACAAGTCGAGCGCGCACTCGCTCGCCTTGACGATGCCTCTCATACGGCATGTGCCATCTTTGCCGGACCGATATTCTCCTGCCTCGCCTCCGCGCACAACCGGATGCCGCTCTATGCGTGGACTGCAAGGCTGAATGTGAAGATCGTGCCCTACTGCGCTCGGGAGTATAACCTGCTCAAGGGATGGGAGTTGAGCTGCGCCAACCTCTCCGCACCTCCTCGCCCGGGCTGTTCCCCCTCTTCTGAGCCGGAGCGGGACAGCCCCCCACTACACTTAGCATCAGACACTGATGGGCCAGATGTACACGACAGGCAGTTCCGGCTCATGATGCCGGAACCGCAACCAGGATGGATTCAAGAGGCGAATGATCGGATACGCGACGAAGAGAGGCGCTCGTGCCCCAAACCCGAGCTACGGGTGCCGTAGGAACTCTGCCCCCTGCCGACCCCGCCGCAAGATTCACGGACCGACTCGTGCGGTACTCCCACCAGAGCCATGGAGCAGGCATAGTCTCCTACAACGCATCAGCGGACAAGCATTCGAGGCGTTCGTTAATACAAGCCGGGCAGAGGGTTGCCTGAGGCCGGCGGGTCATCCGCGCGGATGGAAGATCCTTTCTGCACTCCCGGCAGATGCCATTGACTCTTGGCAGGCCATGGCGAAACGACAAGACATCTTGCCCGCGGGGACGGGATCGATAAACCTGAAGGCCTCCCTGTACAAGTCGCATAATGGTCCTCCTGTGCCGGTAATGATTCTATAAGAACCAGCGTACAGGTCGAACGTCACAGGGACTTCCGGCGCAGGTAAACGTTTTGTTAACAGGGGGGAAGAAGACAACCGGGGGAACGCCTGTGCCGGTTCGGAAGCCGCCTCCGAGTCCTTGCGGAGCGATATTGCCGCAACGGTTTACAGAGAGTAGTTGCCGCGCACCACACAAGCGGCGCGCGGAATCCGATACATACGCGTTCCGGCATTTACCGCGCCGACGCCCGATGCCGTTCGATGACAGATGCCCAGGACGGTTCAAGATCGCGCTTGGCAGTTGCAAGGAAGCGGGCCTCGGCATCCGCGTCCCGACTCCCCCGTTTCACAGTAACCGTATGCACGGCGAAGTAGGCCGGTGTCCCAAGTACCTGAAGGTCGGCTATGACTTGGGCCAGGGGCTTTCCCCAGAAAGCTTCGAAGTAATGTTCCTGCGCCTCATCGGCAGCCTTCTCCTGCAGCACCATCGTGGAGGCGCCGACTTCATATTCGCCCATGAAATAAATCCCGCCCGGGGCCACGGTCGTGTCGCTTTGTTTCACCACCGCCTTCGGCAACAGAAACAGGGTCACTTCCCGCACCTTGCCGAAGCCCTTTTCCGACGTACTGAACGCCACCGCGGCATAACGGCCGGGCGTCACATTCTGCACATAGACCGTCCCGCCACCCCCGCTTCCCGGAGGCGGGGTCACGATGCTCGTTGAAATAAGTTTGGTCCCTTCAAATAAATCGCGATCGTTCTCGACCTTCACCAGATACAGGCGGTCTTCCGTATGGGGCACCCACGCGGGACTTTTAATCGTGATGCCGATTACGGCGCTCTGTTGATCGACCGGCTTCGTGATGTGGACCGGCGAGACAAATTCCCCGGCGAGTCGCTGAAACTGTTTCTTCGGAGGCTTACTCACACAGGCCGCGCTCGCCACAACAGCCACGGCTACCATCACAATAACCATTCGATTCATAGAAGTCCCTCCGGGTGGGTCGAACTAACCGGTTCGGCGGCCACAGTGTAGGAGATTCTATGTTACGTCTCAATCGATACTTACGAAGGGGTCTCGCCGGCGCCGGACTGGCGGCGTCGCAATGGCAAATGGACGGTCATTAGGTTGTGGGAGTAGATGGAGCGAGGATAATCGGTTCAGGGAGGCGACACCGGCCGGAAACAGCTCTGAGGACCTTAAGCGACCCTAGGGGACCGGCGAGACCGGGGCGAGAGGAACATCCGCAGCAGTTTTACCCTGGCTCTGACTCTCCAATGAGAGGCGCTTCAACACACTCTTGGCGCGCTCCTCCAGACGGTCGGCCTCACCGGACCGTTGCCTCCGTCTCAGCAGCGAAGCATAGCTTTTCAGAGTCTTCACATAGGCTTCACGATCATACCCGACGGCCTGCTCGTAAATAACCAGGGCCTGCTTGTAAAGATCTTCGGACTGTTCCAACTTGTTCTGCGATTGGTAGAGCAATGCCAGGTTCTTGAGTTCGCCCGCCACTTGAGGATTGTCGGCACCCTGCTGTTTCTCTCGAATCGCAATGGCCTGCTGAAACAGCGGCTCTGCCTGCGAATAGAGCCCCTGCAGCTCGTAGAGTTGCCCCAAACGGCTCATCGCATCAGCCGTATCCACATGCTCATTCCCGATCGACTTCCTGAAGATGCTGACGGCGCGCTGATACAACACCTCGGCCTGAGGATATTGATTCTGCGCCCGATAGGTATCGGCTAGATTCTCCAGATTCCTGGCCACGATCGGGTGATTGGGACCAAAGGCCTTTTCATGTATCGTAAGAGCGCGCTGGTACAGCGGCATAGCACGCGCATGTTGCCCCTGCGCCTGGTACATTTTGGCTAGGTTGTCGCGCGTGATCGCCGTGAGGCTATGCTCCGGGCCGAGCTGCTTCTCCAGAATCGAAAGCGCCCGCTGCAACACCGGCTCGGCATCTGCAAATCGACGTTGATCCTGATACACCACGGCGATGTTGTTCAGACTTTCCGCCGTTTTACTGTGATCCGGGCCGAATACTGTCTCACGAATTTCTTTGGCGCGTTGGTGGAGCGCCTCCGACTGCGTATAGAGTCCCTGCAGACGATAGAGTTCGCCCAGATCCGTCAAACTCTCAGCCGTCTCAGCCTGAGTTGGACCGTAGACACGCTCCCTGATCGCCAGAGCTTCCTGAAACAGTGCCTCCGCTCGAGGGTACCGGCCTAACTCGCGATTCACTTCGCCTAATTGGCTTAACGTATCAGCCAGCCGCTTGCCTTGCGGATCGAGAACTTCCGCTTCTTTACGCGCAACCACAAAGGACTCTTCGGCATGCGTATAATCGCCGGAGCGCATGGCGCTATTACCCTCATCCATGGCCGAACGCCACCGGTGGTCTTTTGCGCAACCGGAGAAGAACCCTAAAAAGACCAGACCAATGGTGAATGCCAGGGCGCCGGATCGCATGTTCATGATAGAAACTCTTCGGTGGTGAGGCGGTTGTGTTTGGAGACTGCGTTTGCTCGCAGAATACACTAAGACTTACCCCCTCTGGAGGCTCAAATCAACCCCGAGGAAAGAACTTTTTCTCCAATCTCAGGATCGTTCTATTTTTCAGTCACTTAGCCTATCGATCCACACACATATTCTGCGACCTTGAGGACAGAAACGACTGAGTGGCACACGTCCTGAGGAGGGAACGCGACTAGGATTTTTCCAAAGCGGAGTCGACGCGGGGAGCGAGCTTGGCGATACCGGACGTATCGTAGGGCAATACGCTGAAGACTTTGGCGACATCGATCGCCGGCTTCCCGGGGCGTAATGCTTTTTGTGCCAGCGTGGCCAGCCAGGAGAGCGGCACCAGAATGAATCTAGGCAACCAGAATACGCTGAGATCCGGATTGGCCTGGCGGAGCCGATCCAACAACTCTCGTTTGGTCGGCGACACCGGATCGAGCAGGTTCAACGGACTGGGTGTACTATCCCACGCATCCGTCATCCAGCCGAGGAATCGACCGGCAAATCGGACATCCACCACTCCAAGACGATCGTCCGCCGAGCCGACCGCTACAAAGATATTACCCAGTCGCTTGCCAAGACGGCCGGGCGGGTCGAAGTCACGATAATCGACCAACGCTCCCGGGCGAATGATTTTCACGGACAGGCCCAGTTCCTTCCCGAGTTGTACCACCAGACGTTCCGATTCCAGCTTGCCCCATACGTAGGGTCCTGAGCCCTTGCTGTCCGGTTCCAAGGGATGATTGTCCGGAATCGGTCGCCCCGTTCCCTGAGCCAACACGGCAAGGCTGCTGACATGGACGAAGTGCCCAATGCCTGCCCCGGCAGCGCCACGCAGCATTTGCTCCGTCGCATCCAGCGAATTGCGCTGATGCTCCGGCCACCCGCCGGCGGTTTCCGCCGCGGCATGAATGACCGTATCCACTCCCTTGAAGAGATGAGCGGCAGCTCCAGTCGCCACATCGGCCACCACATATTCGGCACCCGCAATCCGCTCCCAGGGGGATGGCTCGCGCCGTGCCACCACGCGAACAGGGCGGCCCCGCGACAACAGCGCACGTACGATTTCTTTTCCCAAAAAGCCGGTTCCGCCGGTCACCAGCACGCCGCGGCTCTCCACCGGTTTCGGGGCAGCCGCCGCCAGAGCCTTGGCCTCACCAGCCTTGAGTGCCTTGGCCACGCGTTCGCAGATGCGCACGGTCTCGAGCAAACTCTCCGGAGACAGGGGCGACGGGCCGCCGGTGCGGGCCGCCTCGTAAAAGGCGGAAAACAGCTCGGCTAATCCCGGATAACTTCGCTGGCTCTTGAGGAACCGGCTCGCCATCGCAGAGGTGGTGCCGGTCAATAGCTGCCAGGCTTGCCGGTAGGGCGCGAAGAGCTTATCAATACCGGATGAGCCCGGCCCAATGGCCCGTTGGGTGGTACTCCGGACGTAATCGGCAAATAGGGATCCGTTCTTTCCAATCACTCGCAGATAACTCTCGACCGGGCGGCCCTCCAACGTGACAATCAACGTACCGGTCACGCCGCCTCGACGCACCAATGCGTGAACGGTCCCAGCCTGACTGACCTCCAGCGACAAGAGTTCCGTGCGCCCTTCTCCGGCTTGCTCCAGCACTTGCAGCAGCAAATAGACCGGGTGCGGCAGGATATCGAGTAATTGATGGTCGGCGCGAAGGACCTTTCGGCCACCTGGCGCATGCCGGACGGTCCGGAAGGAGAAGTAGCTTTCGACGTGCACCACCCGGCCGATTGAAGGCAGATATTGCGTCAACACTCGAGTCGGTGGTTCGTAGAGCAGCTGGTGGCCGGCGCAGACGCGAAGACCTTTTGCGCTGGCCTCATCCAGGATCTGCTGCGCGTCTTCGACGGACTCCGTGAACGGTTTCTCTACATAAATGTGGCATCCGGCCTTGAGCGCCATACGCGCGAGCGGGGCATGGGTTGCCGGAGGAGTAATGATATGGACGACGTGGAGCCGTTCCGAGGCAAACAGCTCTTCCGGCGTCTTGAAACACCCGATTCCCGGGACGATGTCGCGCATGGCGGCAAGAGCGGCATCGGACGGGTCGGCCACCGCGACCAGTTGCACACCGGGACAACGTAAGATGGCGCGGGCGTGGTGCTGCGCGTGGCGGCCTGCGCCGATGAGCGCAATCCGCAAGGGACCTGATACTGGAGTGTTCGGGCTAGGGTTCGTCACAAGTAGCACTGCGAATGTGCAGTACTACTATAGTCTATTCCCGCGCATTCTTGAAGCCTTCTCGAAAATTCGTGTAAGGCCGTGTGGCATCCGCAATGAGCGGAGCATGCACATCGACCATCCGATGCGGCGCCGCATGAAGATTGCCGGTTTGTGCAGCGACTCACCCCGCTACTTATGCCTGCCGTTGCAGGGAAAACACTGGTCCATACAATCCGGACAGAGTCCCCCGTTGAACTGAATCGCCGAACGCTCCGCAATGAATGTGGCGAGATCGTACCACTCGCCGGACTGATCCGGAACCCGTTTGCACCAGGAACAGAGATTGATAATTCCTTGCGGCGGCCCGAGGCGCTCTTCCATCTTCCTCCCGGCTTCGTCCCGCTCGCCAGAAGGTTGTAGCCCCTGTCCGCCGGGCGCGATCTCGTGAAACACCATCACAGTGCCTAACACTGCGCCACCGTCGTCGACCACCGGCGCCACGCTGCCGCGAATCGCCCGCCGCCTGCCATCCTTGGACATCAGTATCGCTTCGTCAATGGTCACCAGGCGCACCTCCGTCATAGCCTGTGTGGCCGGATTCTCTAATTCTTGAACCGACCCGCCTTCGTCAAACACCATGAGCGCGGTCACACCCATGCCCACCGCGTCATCCTGAGTCACGCCGGTAAATTCTTCGGCAGCGGGGTTCATGTAGGTGACCCGCCCGCCGCGATCCGTCGTGACGATGCCGTCGCCGATACATCGAACCGTGGTGGCAATCCATTGCAACCGCTCGCGCATGTGGCGATCATGTTGCGCGCGATGCAGGGCCAGCTCAATCGTGGTGCGCAGTTCATTCGCCTGATAGGGCTTCAGCATGTAGCCGGCCGGGGACGTGATTTTTGCCCGCTCCAGCGTATGACTGTCGGCATACGCCGTCAGGTAGATGACCGGCACATCCTGCCTCCGCTGGATTTGAAGGGCGGTTTCAACTCCATCCATCTTCCCCTTCAACACAATATCCATCAGAATCAGATCCGGATGCGTATCGCCTGCTTTGCGGATCGCCTCTTCACCGGAGGTCGCCGTGGCCGGCACCCGATATCCGAGTCGTTGCAGGCTCAGTTGAATATCTTTCGCCACGACCGGCTCATCTTCCACGATCAAGATGCTGGCTGGTTCCATAGTGTTCACACCCTTTCTGAATATTGCAGTTGCTGAAAACGGATTCGCCACTCTGTGCCCGCTCCGCTTCTGAGTTCCGTACTGCCATCCAATTTCTCGGCCAACAGGGTCACCAGTTCCAACCCCAACGAATCAGGATTGTTCAACACCCCGTCCGTGGGAATGCCGATGCCGTCATCGCTCACACAGAGGGTAAACGTCCCGTCGACATGATCCAGCAGATCGATATGCACCGTCCCGCCGCGGTTGTCGACAAACGCATGCTTCAAACAATTGGAGACCAGCTCATCGATGATCAAGCCGCAGGTCAGACCGGTGTCGATATCGAACTCGACATCGTCCACGTTCAACTCCAGCGTAATGATCCCCGGATCGACCCCGTACGAACGAAAGAGATGACCGGTCAGCGTGCGGATATAATCGCCCATATTGATATGCGAGAGATCGTTGGAGCGATGCAGCGTCTCGTGCAACAGTGCGATGGAGGTGATGCGGACCTGACATTCCCTGAACAACTGGTTGACCACCGGGTCCTTGATGGAGGCCGATTGCAGATTCAACAGGCTGGAAATCACTTGCAGGTTGTTTTTGACCCGATGGTGCACTTCCCGCAAGAGGCTCTCCTTCTCCTTCAACATGCGACGCAGCTGATCTTCCATATCTTTACGCTCGGTAAGATCCATGCAGGTTCCGATATAGCCGCCGAATCGGCCCTCCTCGTCGAACAGAGGAAGGCCGGTATCCATAATCCACCGATACTCTCCGTCGTGGCGCCGCAACCGGTACTCCAGGAAAAACGGCTGCTCTGATTTGAATGCGTCCAGATACGACTTCCGGCAACGTTCCAGGTCGTCGGCGTGAATACCGGTAAACCAATTGTCCCCGATCTCCTCCTGCACGGTGCGCCCGGTGAACTCCAGCCACCGTTTGTTGATAAACGTGATATGCGTATCCGGCCCCGCCATCCACACCATGACCGGCGCCGTATCGGCCATCATCCGGAATCGGGCTTCACTCTCCCGCAAGGCTGCTTCAATGCGCTTCTTCACGGTGACATCACGCGCAATAGCCGACGCGCCCATGACGCAGCCGTCGGAATCCTTCACCGGAGAAATCGTCAGCGACACATCGATGCGATCCCCCTGCTTTCGACGTTGCACCATTTCCACGTTGCGCACATGCTCGCCACGGGCGATACGATCCAGCATCGCCGGCACTTCATCCAATCGATTGGGCGGGCAGAGCACGGAGATCGGCCGCCCGAGAACCTCCTCGGCGCGATACCCATAGACCCGCTCGGCGCCTCGATTCCAGCTTTGAATCATGCCGGTGAGGGTCATGCCGACAATGGCATCGTCGGACGATTTCACGATAGCCACTAGCTCGGAGACTGCCTCGGCCCTCAGCACCTCGAGTTCCTGGTTGGCGGCGGCCAGATCGGCCGTACGTTCTTGCACCTGTTGCTCGATATCTTCATTGATGCGCAGCAACTCGGCTTCGTCCCGCTGCCGACGCAGACACAACAGCGCGGTGACCCAGATCACCATGAGTGCAAAAGCCCGATTCATCGCGCTGACCCAGGTCAAGGCAAAAAACAGCGGGCTGTGAAACAGATCGAGGATGGTCACAAAGGACGCGATCGCGGCCACCCAGAACGTAATCCGCGGATGGGGAATACGGGAGGCGATCAGCACGGGAACTACGTAGAGAGTTGTGATGGTCAGACCCAAGGGCAGCCACCAGTCAATGGCGCCGATCACGGCAATCAATGCCAGCGCCACTCCCAAAATCGAATAGCTGCTGCGGGACATGCCAAGAAAGAATGATGAAGGAATTGTCATAATTGTAACGACGCGATTCCCTTCCTGGATATCTAGGAGCAATCCCTATGCCTCCTGCACCCACCTCGTTTGCCTCGGCCAAGGCGATTGCAGTGGACCACCCGCAAATGCCGGCAGCGCATCCTTGGTCAAAGGCGCCAGGCCTTAACCGGTGCTATTTATCGGGAAGCGGCTAACGCTGCCGGCCGTGCTACACGGACCTAATCCTGGCTTGCGCGAATCCGCCTGCTTGCACTCGCAACGCCCTCGATCGGCTTGGGTGTACACCTCCGCCTCGCGGTTGTTCAGACTTGAACGGCGCGCTCAACGCGCGGCTGTCGTCCATTCCATGACCAGCACCGCGCGCGTATCCTATCCCTCAAGCCCGATAAAGCTGCCCCGGATTGGGCCCATGCGGACAAAGGAAATCGCAACGGCCGCGCGCACAAAGGTCGCGACCTGTCGGGGCTAAGCCGGCGAGCATCAAACTAAGAGAAGTGGCTGTCGTGAAGCGGGAAGGCGCTCTGCGGCGTGGAGAACGCCCGTCTCAGACGGACGATGCTGGGACTATCGTTTGCGGTAGAAGGAGGCGATCATCTGTACGACATAGTGGAGTTGCTCATCCGAGAGCTCCGCATAGATCGGAATCGACAACACTTCTTCGGCGGCACGTTCGGATTGCGGAAACGCACCCTTCTGATACCCGAGATCTCGATAGCAGTTTTGCAGGTGCAAGGACAGGGGATAATACACCTCCGTGCCCACACCCTGGTCTTTCAGGTAGCTCCGTAACTCGTCGCGTTTCTGAACACGCAATGTGAATTGATTGAAGACATGGAAGTTGTCGGCATGCACAACAGGCAGGGTGATACGATCGGTCAATTTCGCTTCTGTGAATAACTGCACATATCGCGCGGCATTCCGGCGACGGCCTTCCGCCCACTGATCCAGACGCTTCAATTTCACCAGCAACACGGCCGCTTGCAAGGCGTCCAATCGGCTGTTAATGCCGATCGCCTCATGAACGTAGCGCACGCGACTCCCGTGGACCCGCAACATAGCAATGGATTCTGCCAAGGCCTTGTCATTTGTGGTCACCATCCCGGCATCGCCAAAACCACCCAAGTTCTTCGACGGGAAGAAGCTGAAACAGGCGACATCTCCCAACACCCCGGCTCGTCGTCCGCCCTGCGCGGCGCCGATCGCCTGGCAGGCGTCTTCGATCACGCCGATCTTCCGTCCTCGCGCAATCTCGTTAATGGCCCCCATGTCTGCGCATTGACCGAACAGATGCACAGGAATAATGGCCTTGGTCCGTTTGGTGATGGCTCGTTCCAGCAGCGTCGGGTCCATGTTGAAATCATCAGGACGGATATCCATGAACACCGGCTTGGCACCGAGCCTGGAAATGGCTCCCGCCGTTGCAAAAAAGGTAAAGGGTACCGTCACGACCTCATCACCCGCCTTGACCCCCAACGCCATCAGCGCCAGCAACAACGCATCGCTGCCGGACGCCACCCCCACCGCGTGAGCGCTGCCTGCATACGCCGCAACCGCCTGCTCCAGTGCCACCACGCGCGGGCCGAGGATAAAGCCCTGCTCATCGCAGGTCGCTTCGATCGCGGCCAGGATTTCACTGCGCATGGATTGGTACTGGGCCTTCAAGTCAAGCAGCGGAATATTCATCGTCTCCCCCGGCTCCCTCTTTACAATCGATTGGGCTGCAACTTCAACATATCTTCAGCCGGTCGCCTGGCATGCAGGAGATACGTATAGAGCGACTGGTACTGTTTGACCGTTTCTTGAATCGTAAACTCTTCCGGCAATTCCTGCGTCCCGTTCCGGAGATCCGCGCGAAGCCGTTCATCTTCCAGTATCTGGCACACCCGACCGGCCATGGCCCGAACATCTCCTGCGGGGCACAACGTCCCTTGGATGCCCTCAACGATCGCTTCGGCGGCGCCACCCACCCTGGTAGCCACGATCGGAATCCGGCTGGCTCTGGCCTCCAAGATTGCGCAGGGCAATCCTTCCCACTGGGAGGTCAATATGAACACATCGAAGGCTTTCATCAGCGCGGCCACATCGCGGCGCCAACCAAGCAAGATCACGCGCTCCTGCAGCCCGCGCGCCTGGACCATCGCTTCGATCCGCGGGCGCAATGCTCCATCGCCGACGAGCACACATCTCGCCGCAGAGACACGCTCGCACACCAGAGCGGCGACACGGACAAAGTCTTCGGGAGATTTTTGCGGTTTCAAACACGAGACCGTTCCTACGAGCAGATGATCAGGCCCCACTCCCAACATGGCCCGGAGACGGTCACGCTCCGACGACTCCATTCGAGCCGCAAACGCCGTCGGATCGATACCCGGTCTCACCACTGATACTTTCGACGCGGTGAACAGCCCCCACTCGATGCCCTGACGTCGATCGGCTTGAGACACCGCAATCCAGTGGGTGGTGATGCGGCCGACCATCCGCTCAAGCGCGATCAACAGGCGTTGTTGCCAGAAAGGCTGCGCCGGCGTGACTCCATACCCGTGTATCGTGTGCAGGATACAGGGAACCCCGGCGAGCCAGGCGGCTAACCGCCCTAGAATACCAGCTTTTGAACTGTGGGTGTGCACAATCTTTGGCCGGAGGCGGCGAAACGTGCCGACGAGTTCCCAGAGTGCGCGCAAATCCAGGAGTGGACGAATCTCTCGCAGGAGCGATGGGATGAGCCGAACTTCGACGCCTTCGAGCGCATGTGCTTCCTCGGTCCGTAGTCCCCCAGGTCCCGCGATCAGCACCGGACGGAACCGTCGGCGATCCAGTCCCGACACCACCCGAATTGCCACGTCCTGAGCGCCGCCCAGTTCCAGTTTGGTGATGACGTGACAGACTACATCCATACTGCTGACGCGCTTAGGCCGCGACCCTCATTCGTAACCGCATGGCAATCTGCTGTCCCTGGGCAATCGCGTCTTCCATCGACGTGTGCTCCCACAATCCATACCTCCCGATTGACGAAATGCCGCACCGTTCCAGCTCAGTCAGCAATTCTTTCACGGCGCGGCCGCGGTACCGATCGAACAACACGTAGGCGTAATACAAATCCTTCACATCGGACATCACCAGCTCATCGGCCGGCTGCAGCAGGCCCGCCTGCTCCAACCCGCCACGGACGCGTTCGATCAGCGTAGCGTCCGGTTCCCGCTTTGTCGGCTGATGCGAGATCTCGACATAAATAGAACTGCAGCCGGGCCGTCCCATGGAGGGGGAAAAATTCATCGGAAAACCCGCGCGATAGAACGGATATTGTTGCTCGGGAAAATAGATCCAGTGTTTGTCGGAAATACCTTCGCGCGCCACGGCCAGGTTGACGTTGGACACGGACACCCACCGCAGCGACGCAGCCAATTCCCGCAGCGACGCCGGC